>ERZ773269.594-NODE-594-length-42199-cov-6.170795_pt1 | contig 42199 bp, 62 predicted proteins | sample MGYA00511958_ERZ773269 | MGnify/ENA primary metagenome ERZ773269 (study PRJEB29015, sample SAMEA2737761) | human gut metagenome | biome: human gut; feature: human-associated habitat; material: faeces | place: China | collected 2012 ... | reverse complement strand
AAGTGCGCGCCATTGAAAACCAACTCTTCTTATGTGCTGTCAACGGCTGTGGTACAGTAGGTCGAGTTCAAAGCACTGGTCACTCCGCTGTATACGATCCATGGGGTACAAACCTCCTCGAAATGGACACTAGGGAGGGCATCTCATCTGTAGATATCGACCTCACCGTAGTAGAAGATATCCGTAACAAAATCAACATCTTTAGAGATCGCAAACCTGAACTCTACAAACTATAAAACAAAGGCACATTGTATTGAACACCCATCTAAAATTATTTCATTGTTAGATAGCCTGTTCATATGACAATGTGCCTTTTTATTTTATTTATGGGATTCATATACATTAAAACTCAATAAGCTTCCACATCTCCTCTGGAACCTGTTCTAGAGGTTTATTTTTTGCAATTGCTCCTTTTAGAATATCAATAGTATCTTGCACCTCTTGTTTATCCTTTGTATTAGGATCATGAAGGATGACACGATTTAAAGAATCTTCACCAAATTGTTTTACATATTCTTTTTCTACTTGATTAAGTTCACGGCGTAAGTATTTCATAGATTATAACCTCCCCATATATTTAATCTAATATATTAAGAAGTACTTGTCTATAATTCAAATGTTTTCTATACGTATCTTCAGCTAATAATAAACAATTTAATGTTGCAAATTAATATTTTTATCTCATAAATCATTTACATGAATTCTATAGAAATGGTAGTATTAACAATGCAATAGGATTTAGTTATTAAGAAAGAAAGGTAATAACTATGTTTTCATTTCTACAACCCAAAGAGGCAAAATCATCAGTGCCACAAAGCATGATTATGAATCTATATTATAAATATAGATTGCAATCATTAATTGGTATTTTTATAGGTTATGCTGCGTACTATATTGTTCGTAATAACTTTGCCTTATCAACACACTTTTTATCAGATATCCTCCATATGAGCAAAACAGAAATTGGTTTGCTATCTAGTGGTATGCTTATCGCTTATGGTTTAAGTAAAGGCTTTATGAGTAGTCTTGCGGACAAAGCAAGTCCTGCCAAGTTTATGGCTTTCGGTCTCATTTGCTGTGCAATTATCAATATCTTTATGAGCTTTGCCGATAGTCTCGCCTTCTTCTTAGTTTTAGTAGTACTAAATGGCTTTTTCCAAGGATTTGGTGTAGGACCATCCTTTATCACCTTAGCTAAATGGTACCCAAAACAGGAACGTGGCCGTTATGGAGCTATCTGGAATATTTCCCACAATCTCGGTGGTGGTATCGTAGCACCAATCGTAGCCGCCGCATTATATTTCACTACTACAGATCACTGGCAATTAGGGAGTTATGGTGTACCAGCGCTTATTGCAATTATCATAGCAATTGCCATTTCTTTCTTAATCAAAGAAAGCCCTGAACGTGAAGGCTTACCACCAACAAGTGAAATCATCGCTGACACAGCTCATAAGGCGCACAGAAGTTCTGAAGCACCGCATATGAGCACAAGAGAAATCTTTGTAAAATACGTATTGAAAAATAAAAACGCTTGGTATGTATCATTAGTTGACACCTTCGTTTACATGATTCGCTTTGGTATGCTTACTTGGCTTCCAATTTATTTATTACAAGTAAAGGGTTTCTCCAAAGCAGAAATGGCTGTTGCCTTTTTATTCTTTGAATGGGCGGCTATTCCTTCTACTATTTTTGCTGGTTATATTTCCGATAAATTCTTTAAAGGTTATCGCATGCCACCTGCAATCATTGCTATAAGTATTATCTTCTTCTGTATATTTGGTTATTGGCAAAGCGAGTCTCTCTTATGGGTTACTTTCTTCGCTGCTATTGTAGGTTGTTTAATCTACATTCCTCAATTCTTAGCTTCAGTACAAACTATGGATATTGTACCACCATTTGCAGTAGGTTCTGCTGTTGGTCTTCGTGGATTCATGAGTTACATTGTTGGTGCAAACTTAGGTACAACACTATTTGGTGTTTTAGCAGATAAATTTGGTTGGAATGCAGGTTTCTATCTTTTATTAGTAGCATGTGTTCTTTGTATTACATTCTGTGTATTGGCTCATTTTGGCGCCAAAGAATTAGATGCTAAAGAAGCTGAACTTGAACAACTTCAACCAGCTGAAGCTAATAGCTAACCCCTAACAAATAAATCCTATAGTAAAAAGGTCGTAATATGTATTAATACATGTTACGACCTTTTATTTACCCCACGAAAGGGAGTCCTATATAACCGATGTGTTTTCATCAACGCATAGTTCTCGAAATAATGAAAGCACAAGCCACAATGATACCAAGGACTATACTCCCAGCTACTATATAAGGCCAGGTAAGTACATCCCGTACATCATTCAATATTTTTATATCAAAGATTGGCATATAAAGTAGTAAGTTCCCCAAAATCCAACCGATTGGTCCTATGAACTTTAGCTTCTTAATCGTATCCATTTTATCTAGAATAGACTCGGTTACCTCTGAATCCTTTTCGACAGATACGTATTCTTTATTAATGTAAAAGCCTTTTGAATATTCCGTTTCAAAAGCCCACTCTTGAACAGAAAACGTAGCAGTACCATCAGCATTTTCATACTCTTTATATTTAGCAGTATCAGTAGTACCTACGTCTACCTCACCCCAAGTGCCCGTTACCATCTCATAACCACTATCTATGAGTTTCATATCGGCTGGTAGTGCTTTTCCACACAACTTGGAAAACTGGTACGCATCTCGCTTCTTATCCCAACTGAGCCAAAACTCTGCATTATTCTTATGTCTAACTAACTTATACTCATACCCAATTTTTCCATGAGTATCAATATAGCGTATCTTGCCTAAGATTGTATATAAATCCCTTCGAATACGCAACGTCTCGCCATAATTAAAAACCATAATCTTCTCTCATACTGAAAACTATATATAAATGTATATTACTAATTACTATGATTGTACACAGAATCTAGAAGTATGCCAATACAGTTATAAAAAGAATCACTTTATAAGGAAGAACAAAATAATTGATGATTAGGATTATACCAGAATATATAAGATACTCCTTAACTTACATACCCTATAAATCTCTTCTTACCTTTTAATCTCAATGGAAACATCCTATCATATTTTTCCATATATATTAGTTTATTATATCCTTTTTAGTCTTTTTACACTTCACTGGCAGAAACAGAATTATTATTTTACCCAATTGTCTTTCCGCGTAAAGCAGTTTTCACTTGACACCATAATTGAGTTTCATTAACTACTAACCTAAATATAATTTCTGAATATAATATACATCCCTCTTTTCTGCCCAGGCAATATTGGTATAAAAGCAAGCGTTAAAATATTCCACATCATACTTACTCATTCAATTTCAGCTTTTATAGTTCTAATTTTATTTTTTCTACTTTTAATTGCCGCCTCTATCCTATTAGTGATTTTTTGCCTCTACCAGATATTTGTTAAGATTAATTGACACAATTTTAAGCACTATGAACCCAATATTATATAAGTACCACTTATATAATATTGGTTACTCTTTTACTATTTTCTATCTATTTTCTTCTTAAGATCCTCTTTTAACTTTCTTTTCATATTTATTTCATGTTTATTTCATGTTTATTAATAAGTTGTTGTTATAATTCAAGCAGTGATAGACAATGAGATATGCTAATATCACTTATTTCCTTTAACGAAAGGAGGTGAAACTATGAAAATAGATTATTCTTTGTGCAGAGATATATTATTAGCAGTTCAAGATTTCCCTCTTCCAACAGTTAATAATAATGACTCAATCAACTTCCCTGATATCAACAGGCTTACTATTGACTATCACATTTATATCCTTATACAGAATGGTCTATTGTCTGGCTTAAATGCTAGCTCTAAATCAAGAGATTATTTATATTTAGAACTAGCATTAACACATGATGGGCAACAGTTTGTTGATTTATTATCTAGCGATACGATATGGAACAAAGTAAAAGATTACGCTATCCAAAAGGCAATCCCTTTAACATTTGATACTTTAATCCACATTGCACAAAGTTTGCTTTGATAGTTTCTTCAACTCCTCCTTCTCTCCATACTTGGCTAAATAATAGATTACATCCATTCTTTCTGAATTCCAATGTGGGTATTTTTTAAGATTATCTACAGTCATTGTTTTAAGTTGAACGTAAAATGCTAATCTATTAACCTGAAAGTGTTTGCTATCTTTAATTTCTCTTTCTTGTTTAATCATTTTTTCTCCATTTCTTTTAAGTTTCTAAAAGGACGTGATTATAATGGCAGTATTCTTAGTAAGTTATGATTTAAATAAGCAAGGTCAAAATTACACAAATTTAATCAATGCAATCAAAACTTATGATGCCTATATTAAGTGTTTACATTCTCAATGGTTAATTTCTACCAACGATAATATCGACTCAGTCTACGTATATTTAAGTAATAAAATAGATAACAACGATCTTTTACTTATTACCCCAATTGTGCAACCGTTTTATGCTACGCTCCAATCAGATGTTATTTCATGGCTTAAACATGAACAAAATTTGGGCCATATCCCTACAATTTAAAGGTGGTGATTATAATGGGTACTTATCGAACTGCGCAAGTTTGTAAAAATGGTCATGTTATTACATCTAATATTCATAACTCTGCTCACCTATCTAATTTCTGTCCTGAATGTAGAGCTGAAACTATAACTTCTTGTCCAAACTGTAATACCCCTATTCGTGGTGAATATGATGTTCCTGGTGTTATTAGCTTTTCAACCTATACACCCCCTAAATACTGTCATCATTGTGGATATCCATTCCCATGGACAGAAGAAAAAATAAATTCGATTTCTAAACTTCTAGACATGCAGGACCAATTAACAGAAGAAGAAAAAAACATTTTATGTCCTACTTACCAGTTATTTTTTCTGAAACTCCTCAATCAGAGGTATCCGCTTTACAATTAAAATTATTGTTTAATAAGCTTCCTTCTGAAATCAGTTCTTTAGCTAAAAGACTTATTTCTGATGCTATATCTGAAGGTATTAGAAATATTCTTTTCCCTTGATACATTCAATTAACAACTTATAACCTTTGCATTTATCAAAACCACAATTATATTTTTTCTTTACTACCCAACAATCACATATAGCTTATAATTTTGCCCCACAATGTTCACAGAAATTTCCACCTATCACTTCTATATTACATTTGGGGCATTTTACTTTTCCTGTTTCTTGTTTCATTTGTATCACTTCATTTTTTGTAACTTATTAAGTTGCATTCTTTGCACGAAAAATAGACAAAGGAGCTCCAATTGAAAGGTAGTCAATCATAACTTCAATCTCATCAGCCCAAACACTCCTTTTTTAATTTTAAAAAGAATGTTTTAGGTGTAATTCCGAGCGCCTTAGCTACTTCATTTTGTATTTTCCCAGCACTTACAATTGCTCCTTTTAACTTATTTACATCAATCAATATATCGCCTCCTTTTTCTATTTATAACTTTTTAAGTTGCTTATAGAACAATTTAGCAATAGTAACCTATCAAGTTATTTTTGTAAATATTTTTTACAAAAATGTTGCCCACAAAGTTAAGACAGTGTAATATTAACTCATAAGGAGACTATTAAGAGCGAGGTAAACCCATGACTACTAATAAAGGAGATAGAATTAAAAATCTCAGAATTAACAATAAGATGACTCTAGAAGAAGTCGGTGAAAAAATCGGTGTTTCAAAACAAACATTATATAAATATGAGAATAATATTATTACAAATATTCCCTCTGATAAAATCGAAGGATTAGCAAGGGTTTTTAATATATCGCCTGCAGTGATAATGGGCTGGGATAAAGACGATGAGCAATACTACCAAGATAAAGAAGCTGCAGAGTATGCTGAAATATTGCACACACGCCCAGAAATGCGTTTATTGTTTTCCGCATCAAGAGAGATCTCTAAAGAGGAAATGCAAGAAGTGGTAAACTACATAGAATTTATAAAATCTAGACATAAAAATAAGTAAGATATATAGATAACAGGAGGTTTATATGTTTTTCTTTTTCCCTGAAGAGAGTCCTAGCAATGCAGACAATACTTATCAGTCCCCTTTTGAATCAATTAAACAAATAGATGATGATGGCAATGAGTATTGGTATGCTCGAGATTTACAAGAAATACTCGAATACTCAGAATGGAGAAATTTTAGTAAAATTATTGAAAAGGCTAAAAGTGCTTGTGAAACCAGTGGTCATGCAGTTCAATCCGAATTTGTTGACGTCAACAAATTGGTAGATGTTGGGGCTAACTTACAACGTAGTATACAAGATATAGTACTCTCTAGATATGCTTGTTACTTAATTGCTATGAATGGCAATCCTCGTAAAGAGGTAATTGCATTAGCTCAAACCTATTTTGCTGTGAAAACTCACGAGCAAGAGCAATTAGAATTACAAAAAGAAGATAGCTTACGTTTACAAATCCGACAAGATATTAAAGAGCATAATATATCTTTAGCTGAAGCTGCTAACCAAGCAGGTATAAAAGAACCTAAAGATTATGCTATTTTTCAAAACGAAGGCTATAAGGGTTTATATGGAGGTTTGGGCGTAAAGCAAATTCACGCTAAAAAAGGTCTAAAAAAATCTCAGAAGATTTTAGATCATATGGGTAGTACCGAACTTGCTGCTAATCTATTCCGATCTACACAAACTGATGAAAAATTGCGCCGGGAAGGAATAAAAGGAAAAGAAAACGCTAATAAAATTCATCATGACGTTGGGGCAAAGGTACGTCAAACTATCAAAGAATTAGGCGGTACCATGCCTGAAGATTTAGAAACACCGACTAAAAGCATCCAACAAATAAGAAAAGAAAGCAAAAAAGCGCTTTCAAAATAATACACAAGGAAGAGTGTTACTATTGGTTGTAAATTTGATTTACTGCGATTTACCACATGCCAACGCTGTGTCGGAGGAATGTGATGATATAGATACCTATAATATCTACATAAATAAAAATAAGGGCTTACAGAATTACCTGTAAACCCTTATTTTATTAGCTTGGTGCGGTTGGCGGGACTTGAACCCGCACGAGCGTTAGCTCACCACCCCCTCAAGATGGCGTGGCATTTAAAAGACATACACAAAATCAATAAACACAGCAATTATCTAGCTTGATTGCCTATATTTCTATTTATATTTCACTATATTTTTACATAACTTGATGTCAAAATGATGTCATATATACATTTATATTTCTCTGATAGAATAGTGGAGTCTAAAGAATTTGATAAGCTTTAAAACGCTGGCTCGATTATATTTTGATGGAGAAGGAATTAGGAGTGTTTTATCACTATTTATATATACAGCATTTACATTTTCCTCCCAAACAAAATCAGGAAATGATTCAGCTAGCCCCAATTCTTCCCAAGTCTCTCTTCCAACAAGAAGTATGACTTGCCCTAGCCTCTGTTGCATGGAACATATTATATCCCATGCAGCGGCGTAGCTATCCACTACTACCGCATCGCTCATAAAATGTGGGTCCTTGTTAAATACTTTAAGCATCATTACTCCCACCTCCTATTATTACCCTAATTACACCATATTTTTACCTTATCCGCAATTGCTATTTATAAACAAAAAAGACCTTACCAGGACATATTCCCAGTAAGGTCTTTTGAGTATTTACCATTAATCCACACGTCCGCCCTCGTATGGTAGGGAGATAATAGGATCACCCCCGTATTATTTAACAGCTGCCGCAACTGTAACAACGCCAGCCACTACGCCCCATATTGTGCGTTGCCGTTTAAGGCGCTGTTCTGTTCGTTTGTTGCGTTTGATTTGCTCTCTCAATTCGTCCAATGAGTTCGAGACCTCTTTCAATTTCTCCTCTTGCTGCGTCGAGATGTTCGAGGCCCTCGCCAATTCTTGCGCCTGTTTCTCGTTGATTTGTTTCAAGTCGCTCAATTCCTGCCCCTGTTTCTCGTTGATAGTCTTGAGCCTGCTCAATTCGTCGCCCTGCGTCGCTGTTAAGCTGTTGGCTTGCTGCAATGCTTGCTTTGAGTTGTTGATTGAGTTTTCTGCTTTCGTCAAGCGCCCTTTGAGTTCGTTCCAACTGCTCAAAGGTACGCTTATAGTCGGCTCTTGTTTCAAAGTATCCGCTTGCGAGGCTGCCAGTGAGATAGACGAGCAAAATGCCAAGAATACCATAAACAACGCGCCGAATAGTAATCGCATGTACAATTTTGTTCTTGATAATTTCATACATCACACGCCCCCTATATCAGTCTTGGTCTGTCCAACGAGCGGCCCAGCCCCTCACATCAACATGAACGAAATCTTGATTATAGTATCGTCCAATACCGTCGGCACCACATTCCTCGGCCACTTCGGCGAGATAATCAACGTTAATGCCGTCATAAGTAATGTCGGCGGCTGTACCCTCTACATGTTGAGAATTAGGCACGCCCCCTACTTCCTCATTGTGGATAGGGCAACGATATCCGCTTAACACTTCGATAGGCTGGCCGATACGTTCGCGGATAGCGTCCAATACATCGACGAGCCTTTTATCAATGATGTGATCTAAAATAGGGTGTCCGTCGCTATCGTATCCATGACGGCCACACTTACAAGCGAATTCGTAATCATCAAAATATGTTCCAATTTTCATTGTATGCACCTCTGTTTCTGCTTTTAACGATAATTTCATAGTGCTTTTATCGTTATTTCCAATTTTTAAATATAAAAGCCGCGCCCAATGATGTGAGCGTGGCACAAACAACACTATATTATTTTTTTAAAATCATATCTACTTTTGAATGAACAACATCAAGTAGACCTGCTATTGTTGTATTTCCGCCATCTCTCATATTTTCAAGAATAGAAAGAAATTCAACTGACCCAAGATATAACCACACAAGATTAACTGCAAAAGCGTATTGGCCAGCCATGTAATCAAAGCACCATGCAGCACATGTAGCTAGGCAATATGTAAGTACCTTTGTGACAAACGGCTTTCTCATATGTTTGGAAGAAATCAATCCTTTTCCCCATGCTACAGGGATCGCAACATATTTATCCCAACCACTTATATTTTCGGAATTAGCACCCATATCTATTAGCATTTTATAGCTAATCGCTGACCAACGTGTGATTAAATCAATGAATACTAACATAATAAATATCCCTAATACTTGAATGTGTTTCAATCCTAGAATGTAGATTGCCACTTCTGCAATTACGGCAAGTATAGCCTTAATTGCAAATGATTCTGACAATGTTCTCCACGCATCACCTATGAAAGTAAGTATTTCTTGCATTTATTCTCCTTTCATTGATTCATCCAAATCCATTAAGTCATTGTGGATACAATCTTGTGTAGGGCAAGTACCATCTTCATTTAATGTTGCATAGCACCACTCACAAAATTGCATTACAGGAATATCACTTTTAATTTCCATGATTATTTCACCGCCTTAATTTTTAACACCATTTCTTGATTAAGTTTTTTAAACTGTTCTTGCAAGTCGGTAATATCGCCGTTAATCAATCGACGTCTTAATAATATTTGTTCTAATGTTTCAAAACGTTCATTGTAATAATTTTTGATTTCAGCAATCTTTTCAGCCTTGGTTGGCTCTTTTGGTTGTGGTGTTACAAATTCGCCGTTTACATATAGCTTCCCAGCCATAAATTCATCAAGCATTGTATCACCGTCTGCAGAGTAAATATAATCCGCTGCATCGGGCCACTCTTTTTTAGCATAATCTAGTAATTCATCTTTGCTAATCATATTATCAACAAAAGATGTAATGCGTTCACCTTGTTCATTTACTACAAATACATATTGGTTCATCTTGCATCCCCCCTTACGCTTTACCAAGGCATATCCATGTAAAACTTCCTGCATTTACTCTATTTGCTAGGAAGCGGATAGAATTTTTATTATTATTAGAAAACCCACTATTCCACATCAACATAAATTCATCGCCCCTTGTTGCTACGCTTCCACTATCATCTGTACAAACTGAAATTAAAACATTGCAACTAATAGGTAATGTTATATCTTTATATGTGCTTTGTGCCTCAAACCATGTAATTCCCCATTGAATAATGAACCCATTCGCAAATTTTACATATCCATTATCTTTATCAAGTTTAGATGCAACAATTGCACCTTGCCCTAATAGACTTTTAAGCGTTGCAAGATTTAATACTTTATTTGTATCACTATCATTGTAGTTAGCTGTAATAAAGTTAATAACTTCTTTTGAATTATCGCCCTTTGTTACTTGCAGACCTTGATTGTGTTTGGCAAGCTCTTTTGTGTACTGGTTAGAGCTAATATCCAGCTTTTTATTAAAAGCATCTTGATGTGCATTTGTAGCTGAGTTATGAGCTTTAATAGATTCATCTAGTTGTTCCCTAGTAACAGATGTAGATAAATCAATAAGTCCTTTTACATTAGGGTTATCTCCTACCCCTAAAGCTATTAATAGGCGTTGCATTGGAATTGGATTTGTTTTATCTGGAATATAAGAAGTTAATCCACTTGCATTAGAATATCCAATAAGCTTTTCTTGCCCACTGTCACCATTCTTTCCATAGACACCAACTTCTCTCCAATAAAATCCTGTTTCAACTTTTTTATTATCAAAGTTGAATTGTAACTGCATTTGCCCATTTGCTACTTCTTTGACATTACTTAATCCAATTTCTAATTTAGGATTAACAAGAGATGTTAAGCTATCAATACTTTTTGTTAATTGTCCATCTCCTATTACTGCCTTTGTAATGATCAATCTATCATCAACTTTACCTGTAGATGATTTTAAAATCATTTTATTTCCTTGTAGCGTTAAACTAAGTCCCGGAAACTGTGCCATATTATCCTCCTATTTCAATTACTTCTTCATAACCAATTACACTTCCATAATAGAGATTGTGCTCGATTTCAATATCACTTAACAGCTTGCTCATACTAATTTGTGTTTCTTCTTCTGCCACAACAAGCCCTGAAATAATCAATTTTTGTTCAAGTAATTGTTCTTCCCAAACTTCATAACCAATATGTGCTGGTTTAAAATCATCAATAGTTTGTTGTAAACCATTGATATCTTCACACATATCTTTTGTAAACTTTAATTCCATAGTATAGCTTTCATTCTTTGGAATTATTACTGCAGACTCATCAGATACAAAGTTATTGGCCAAGGCTTCTAGAAATTCTTTTGTACTACTATCAGTATTATTTAGCTTTGCAATTACACGGCTTCGTCTATTATGCAAACTATCATTTCTTATTGTTATTCCAACAAATTCTTCCCATTTCGCTAATGCATAAGTTGCCGTTTGGATATTATCTTGTTTTAATAGTTCAATTAACAATAATCTAATGCGTTCATGCTCTCTACTATCCGCATCACTTATTGTTTTAAACTCCAAATCTTTCGCAACAAAAAGAGGTAGATATGCTAATATATCCACCTCTTTCCATCTAATAAAATCACTCATGTACGATCACCTCTTTAACTGTTGGTAATTGTTCATTTGTAATATCAATATTAGTAATCCCTTTATTTACTTTTAAATCACGATAGTCTAATACACCTGTTTCTTTATTAGCTAAAATAGCTTTACCAATATTAGCATACGATACATATGTGCCATTAAAAATTTGCTTTTTAAACTCTTCATTCAATACCTTTTTAACGGCCTCTATATCTGCTTTTCCTTTTGTCACTGTTAGTTCAATAGTAATATCAAATATTGTTGGTGTTACTACAGTAACAGTTGCCCCAATCGGTGCGTTTTCAGCAATTACAGCTTTAACTTTTTCAATTAATTCTGTACTAGCACTTTCACGTTCATTATTGATTATAATAACCTTAACTGTTCCCGGACCATTCCATAATGGAATTACTTTAACTAAAAAAACACCATTAACTAACCGAGCCCACTGTTCATAATGATATACATTGCCACTGGTTGCAGGTTTTCTAACTTTCAATAAGAGTCTATCTAAAAGCTCTGCATCAGTTTCCTCATCATATCCATCATAAGCAGCCGCTTCATTAGTAACTGTATTTACACCATATATCCCCCCAACAATTTCTGTGATTGTATTTGCCCCTACATTCAAAGATTTTCCAAGTTGTTCAGATACTGCCAATACTTTAGCACTTCCAGTATCGCCTAGATTGACCTCCTCAAAAGTTCTAAATGTTTCATCATTGTCTGTACTAAACAAACTCCCTTTAGGTATTACTGTATTAGCTGTGCCCGTTATAGTTAATATTACATTAGCTTGTGTTGCGGTCTTTCTAAATACCCCATGAGCTTCCGCATGACGTGTTAAATATTCTCCCCATGCAGTTTGTGGAAATGCCGCATCAAGTATCAACTGCATTTCTGCATAAGATTTTTCAAACTCAACTGCATTTGAGCTTAATGTATCAAATACAAATGTCCCTTCATGTGTACTCAATCCCTCTTTATCTATTTTTTTAAAATCTGCTAGTAACCGTCCTAGCACATCTTGCTTACTTTGTGGTTCTAGCATTATACTTCAACTCCTATCGTATTTGGGCCATAAATTGTTTGTAATTCTATTTGTAGTGTAATTATTTTATGTTCTTGAATTACATTTACAGCCTCTACATTTATAATGTATGGATTAACCAATAACGCATCCTTTACATATTCAAATAGATCATATTGGCTAGGCGTATCATTAGGCTTTTTCCCAATGAATTGTTCAAACTCAATACCATAATCATCATAATATGCTCTATAACGATAGCGCTCTACTCTTAATGTTTTCCATACCCATACTTTTATTGCATCATTTCCTGTTACAAATTTATGATTACCATTTCTATCATATTGATAGGTATCTCGTTGAAAGTCCCAAGCTAGCTCTTTGCATAGCGGAAGGTTTTTATTTACGTCAACGCTACTAGGTGTATTCCCTTTCATAAATGGATTACTCATTGCCGTCTAACCTCCTACATTTTCCATATACAAAGTACTGTTCTGCCGTACTTTCATCATCCCCTACTATCGGAATTAACATTACTTTATCGCCTATATGCCATGTATCAGTCATAATTCTGGTCTTTGTGTAATCATTATGAATTTCATGTGTATGGCTAGCAAACTCTGCATATCCCCCACCACCTGCTCTTGGTTGTGTTTCTGAAATGATATGCCCTTTAGCTTCTCGATAATGCCCTTGTAACCAATATTCATCAACCCATAAAAAATTACTATTTAATTCCATTCCATTAAACGATACAACTAGATTTGGAGGTGGGGATACTATCGTACCAATTCCCGGCATTGCTTGCTTACCTGCGTTTCCGCCCACATTGCTCATGATGCCTAATATTCCTGCGTAAGGATCATTATTTTTCTTCGGCACTTTCACCCTCTCCTTCCTCTGTTTCTCTAATGTACTCTAAATTCAACTCCATTGTATGTATATTATTCTCAAATGTATGAGTGTCTGATTTAATAAAGAATACTCCTTTTAGTTGTTCTTCTTCAATTACTACTGAATACCCCGCAATGCATTGTATATTCCCTAATGCAGAAATACTTGAATCCATTTTAATCCCTTTGATTTTTGCTTTAGCCTTTGCCACATTATCAACAGGGAACTTTGGCTTTTTAGGTGTACTTGTTGTACTAGATTTTTTCTTTTTAGTTTCTTTCTTTTCCTTTGGTTCTGGCTGATTTTTGTAAATATCTTGGAATATACCATACTTTTTAATTAATTCATCTTCATTATCTATCCGAATCACATTACCTGCTGCATCAACAGTTTTTACTCTGTTAACCATTTCCTCAATTGATTCAGAATGTGATGAGCTTATCACATCGTACGTATCCCTAGCTATATACTCCTCAATGATTGTTCCTTTTTCTACTAAATTGATTCCGTCCGCTAGTAATATGGCTGTGTAATCCTTTTGAATATCTGCCTTTGTTTTTTCAAACAACATTTGAAAAACTTCTGTACATGTTTTTTTATCTGCTACAAAATTTACTACTGTAGGTATTTCTGGCAAAGTTCCAACAGGTACTTCAACCTCTGCACATACACGCTTGAAAGCATCAACTACATTTGTGGCATTAAATACTAAACTTACTTTCGACTTTGCAAGGTATATCATTTCATCGTAGCAAGTAATATCATAGGTGTTATCATTAGTATTCCTTTTTCTAAAGAATACACGCCCAGTAAATATCTTTGCATTATCTACTGTCACTTCAATACGATCACCTAAATCAATTAAATAATTTGGAAATGATATATCTTTAGGATTATAGGCATATGAAAACTCTAACTTTCTAGCAGCTTCTTCTCTATCCCCACTCCATGTGAACTTAGAAATAAGATGTGTAATATCTACTCTTTCATCTTTTTCATTAATATGTTCTATTAGTGTAATCATAGTGGCCACTCCTTACCATTCATTTTTAATGACCGCTTAGATACTTGTAAAACTAAACCAATTGGGCTTTTCCCAGCCTTAACCATCATCTTATACATATTTAATGCTTTTTTTCCTTGTTCAGCTATTGGCATTATTTTTGATACTGCTTTATTTGCTGTATCCATAAAATGTTCTTGTGGATACGATGTTACAGTTTGTTCTTCTGGCGCTTCTGCGATTCTACTATGTAATCCTGTAGTATCATTCTTTATCTCTGATGTCGGTTTTATGTACCTATATTCTTTGAGTGTCATCTCATAATATACATCACTTGTACCGTCATGCTCATCATGATTAAATGACTCAATTGTACAGTACATAGAAATTGAGGTATTTGAAATTGAAATCTTACATGGCTTACCACTTGTAGCAAATCCATCAATTTTTCTTACTAGATTATAAGGATTTATTTCATTTGTTTCTGACCACTCATATTTTTGTGCAGGAAAAAAGCCTTCAAAGGATAATGTCTGAAGGCCTCTTTTCCCTAACATATTAATTTCACCAATAGCATTAATATTTAAAGTGCTATTGTTGTATTTTCGCCCCACCTTAAATGAACCTGGTGTTACTGGCAGTATAATATTTTGCCCTGCACAGGATAATGTAAATTTACATCCCTGTGGTATGCCTTTACCTCCAAAGAAGCTCATAATTGCATCAAAAAATGACATTATACTGCTCCCTCCATTCTATTAATAGAACGTTTTTGTAATTGATAATGAATTTGCTCTGCAATTTCGAATGTTAATTCTTCTACAGATTTTCCATCATTACAAACATTAAGATTAGCTATGTTTACATTAATGCTATTACCAGATGAACTACGTTTCCCTTGATTATATGCAGTATTTAAGGATTGTGCATGAGGTATTACTTGTGCTCCACTTGGTAAGTTTACTATTTCAGCCCCACGATCATGAATCATTGCAGGGCCACCTTTCCAGTTATCAGTACCAGAATATAGCAAAGGGATATTTAATGGCCCAAAATGTGAACCACCAACACCCGGTACCCAGTCTGGAATATCTACTGAAATGCCGTTGACTGCAGAAATTAAACTATTAATTGATGCTTTAATACCTGCAATAACTCCATCAAATATACTTTGGATTGGCATTACAATTCCCTCAAAGATTTGAACGATGCCATTCCATGCCATACTCCAATTTCCTGTAAACACGCCTACAAGAAAGTCTGTAATACCACTTAATACAGTTGTAATTCCATTTACAACCCCTTCAATTACAGTTAATGCAAATGTAAGTATCCCTGTAATTCCTGCAATAGCTACATTAAAACCTACTACTAATGCTCCTAATGCTACTGCAAGCGGTCCACCAATCAATACTTTAGCTACTTTACTTACAACAGTAAAAATAATATTTAGGAAAGGTGACATTAATTGGTAAATTCTACCAAATGATGTAGCCACTTGACTAATTAGTTTCCCAAATGCATTAGCGATTCTCGAGACTATTGGCTGTAAAGCAGTAACAATTCGACTAACTGCACCTTTTATAATGCCTACAAAACCTATAAAGGATTGCCCTATACCTTCTAATACTGGTTTTACTTTATCCAAGTTCTTATAAATTGCTAGGCCTAATAAAGCAATTACGCCTATCGCAACCCCTACAGGCCCAGTAAACACCAATGGTATTAATCTACCTATAATTGGTAATACCCTCATAGCCACGCTACCAATACTACTAAAGGCTCTTGCAATTCCTTTTACTGATACTTCTAACAGTTTATTATTAATGCTTTGCCCTCTTAATACTTTTCCAACATTTGCATATGTCCGCATCAAGGATCCAATACCACTTGTAATAGGCCCTAGTATTTTTGTAAAAGCAGTAAAGCCTACAATGCTTATACCAACATCAATTGCTGTATTTTTAATTGCTGGACTTAAATCAGTAAAGTATTTTGCTAAATTGCCGATTGTGTCAGCCACCTTTTGTACCCTAGGCTGCAATACATCTGCAAAGCTAATGGCTAATGCCTCTACTTTACTTTCTAAATCCTTGAATGACCCAAGCAGTGTTTTTTTCATAATATCTGCTTGTGCCTTAGATGAACCTGTTGCAGAATCCATTGAACTACGCATATCATCGTATGCTTCTTTTGTAGTATTCAATACGGCAAGTAATGCAGATGTGGATTCTGTGCCCGCAATGTCACCTGCTAATTTAAACTTTTCAGCTTCAGTTAGCCCTTGCATTTTAGTTCGTAATTGATCATACACTTTACCAAGACCAATAAATTTGCCTTGTGAATCTGTAGTAGCAATTCCTAACTTTTGTAATGCCTCTGCGGCTTCTTTTGGAGGGTCAATTAATCTACTTAACATCATTCGTAATGCACGGCCACTTGTTGATGCCTCAATATTGTTATTACTCATGATAGCTAATGAGGTAGATAATTCTTCTACAGAAATTCCTAATGCAGCCGCTGGAGCACCTGCATATTGAATTGCATTGCCAAATCCAACCATATCTAAACGTGACTTATTTGCTGCCATTTGAATTACATCGGCCATTCGTGTTGCATTCTCTGCTACATTACCTTCCTGTAATCCCCATGTATTTAATGCACCCGATACAATCCCTGCTGTTGTTTCTAAATTTTCACCAGATGCAACAGATGCCTCTACAATTGATGGTAATGAGCTCATAATTTGACTAGCATTCATGCCACTTGCAGCTAAACCATCCATAGCCTCCGCCGCTTGTGTTGCACTTATCGGAAAGTCTGCACCCAACTGTTTTGCAACATCTCTTAATTTAAGCATTTCATCATGCGTTGCACCTGCTTTTGCACCGGCTGAAGTTACTGCAGCATCAAATCCAACAAAGGCTTTAACAGAGGCGGCACCCATGCCAACAATAGCAGCAGATACAGGCATCAAAGCATTACCAATTCCACTAATACCTCTACCTATATTTTGCAGATTTCTACCTTGCCTATCTACCATATTAGCAGTTGTGGCCATTTGCGAATTAATTCCAGATAATACGGATGTTACACCATCATGTAACCGCATCACCAAATCAATTACTTCACTCATTTTTTACTCGCCTCCTCTCTATCCTTAATTTCTTGCAACATAAAAGCACGGAGAACGCTACGTTCCCCATGCCCCATTTTGTGAAATTCCGATGGCATTACATCATGATTGACATACATGTAATAGGCAAGATTTACATCACCATCGGAATATATTAGTTTTTTACTTCATTGATTACTTTTTTAATGGCTTTATCACCATAGCCAGATAGAGCCAATACTTCACGTGCAATTAACTCTAGCTCACCAGCTTTAAATAACTTAGTGAATAAAGCCTGTTTTGACGGTACTTGGAATTTTTGTAATAACTCTTTAGCACCGAAATCAGGCGAAACAATGCCATCAGTTACAACAAACTGTAAAAATTGACTTTCATCAGCAATGCCATCTTCAGTAGCCAACATGCGAAGGTCTGCAATACGTTTGTAACTAATTTCTTTTACAGTTACAGTAAATGGTTCATTAAAAACCTCTGACAATCTTGTAATTTCTAAGTCTTTTTTAGATGCCTCTTTTAATGTATCTAGGTCTTTTTCCATTAATTTATCAATGATATTGCTCATCTATTAGTCCTCCACTTTATCAATCACGTCAAATTCTGTAAATGTAAAGTCTACAGATTCTTCTACCAATGCGCCTACTTTCCAATTGGCAAGGTCTAGAGAATCGAAAGTTACATCATACAACGTTACAGTTTCTACACCTTTTGCATCAGGATCATCTAATTGAATTACTAGTTGGCATACAGTAGCTTTACCTTTTTTAAGATTTTCAGCCATTTTGCTAATCATCAAAGAAGATACTTTGTTCATAGTTAAACTGCCTGTACCTTCATAACCAACATATTTATATTGCTTACTCATTGTCTTGGCTTTTTTAACTTCTTCTTTGCTCAATTTAATTGTAGCTTTAACAGCTGTAGCTTGAGATACCAAAGAACCATCTAACCATACTTGGCCATGAGAGCCTGTCATTACTTGTTGCGCTGCAAAATTCTCCATGTGTTCCTCCTATTAAATATTAATTGGTAATTGGATATCTTCCATTGCATCAAGTGGTCTTACTTTTGCTTTTAGGAATACGATTTTCTTAGTATCCAATTTCTTAACTTCATCATCACTCATTTTTGCTAATTCTTCTTTTGTGAATAAGCCATGGGATAATTGGTATGTTCGAACTGCTTCACAATCAATCTCACATGTAGAGTAATCTTTTTGTAGCAATCGTTCATTTTCCAATTGTTTAAAGTAGCCTAAAATTGCACTAATCAACAAACATTTGTTCTCGTAATCATTTGTGTATTTACCAATGTAAGAATCTTGTGCGGTTTTTCTGATATCGTCATAAATCATATCCATAATGTCTACAATTTTGATTGTTTGATATCCTTCTAGTTTCCCTTGGCTTGTTGTTACCAAAGAGTTCATGGCACGGCTCATTTTAAACTTTTCGCCATCATACCAAATGAAGAATTTACCTTCATTCACCATTGTATCCATCTCATCTTGAGTATGGCGGTCACAATCAATTACTTCTGCTAAAGGTGCATATGTGGCACTTTGTGTCATATTGGTACCTGCTACAAGACCTGCAATGCGTGCTGTATATTCTGCGGCCTTATACTCACGATCTGCCGTAACAACTTTAGTATTACCAAAATTGATTACACCTTCATAGTCTGCATTAGAACCTGGCAATACTACCTTAATTTTTTTAAATTTATTTTCACGGGCTGTTTTTGCCCATGTTGCAACATACTCTAATTGAGCGGTTTCAATTGTTGGAATTGCTAGATAATCAAAACGTTCTGTAAACATTGCTTTTAATGGTTCTTGGAATTTATCTGCACCAGCTTTATCTCCACCTTGTTGCATCATATATACAACAACTTTCAAAGGTGGTTTGTTGTAGCCTTTTAAGGCTTTTAAGATGTAATCCTTGTTTTTATCAGATAATTCCTCTGGAATATCATCTACTGTATACACTAAAAATGGATTTTGTAATACTTCATGTCCATTTGTTTTTGTTGCTAGTTTATCAATTACTTGCTTTGTATCTTCTAAAATCAATGCAACAATCCCACGTTGGGAACGTTGAATGGCTTCAATACCAGCTTCAATAAATTTAACTACAACCGTAGGCATTCCTAATTTAGCCATTATTTATCCTCCACTTCTACTGTTAATGAGACATCACCCATCATGACGCCTTCTTCTTTCATTTTTTCAATTCGTCCTGTTGTATCCATAAATGTAATATCCATTGTTATTTGTAAGATATCATCTTCCTCTCCTACTCTATCTTGATGAATATCATCCACATGTAAATAACGATCACCAACAGGAAATCCCATTTGAAACAGTATTAAAAATTTATCAAACACTGTTAAATAGTGTTCTTCATCCTTATCTTCATTGCTAGGAAAATATGTAGCAATGATAGTTACATTTCTTTTAATAAAGTTCTTTGTTTGCATCTCTGAACTCATTAAAAGCTTTACAAAAAAACACGGCATAGTGAACTCTTCTAAAACCTCGTCACTATATACCGTGCATTTATATTCGTCATGTAGTTTCTTTGCCACAGCTTTCCATATTGCCACTTGTGATAATCGGTTAGCCATTCTTTATCTTCTTCCTCAGTTTTTTAAACATGTGTCCACCAACAGCTTCTCTTATATCATTTCGATTCTTTTCAACTGTTCGTTTAAAGAAAAATGTCCCCTGTTTGAATCCTTTAATTTTTCCATGCATAGTTTTCATCACATGCCCACGTTCAACTAAATGAAAATGAGGTGATGTATTTCGTAAGGTTGCTTCTAGTGTACTGCTACTATTACCATTGATTGCCATTTTCCAACTCTTGGAAATTTTACGTTTTCTACCTTTACCAACAGGTGATGCACTAACCAATTCCTTTTTCATTCGGTTAGCTTCTTTCCGCATAGCTTTTTCCGCCTCTAATGGATACTCTTTAATGTACGAATCCAGTCTCCCCATAAAAGTTTTTATATCCATTATTTCCCTCGTTTATAGATATGACACATCAATTCTAACTTTGTATGCTCTTCATATGGATCAATTACAGTTTTAACTTTATAGACTACATCCTTATATCTGATTAGCACACCATCAGTTATTCCACTTCTATATCTGATTGTAATCTTATGTAATTCGTCTACTTTTTCTTTATACATTTCTAGATATTGTCTGCCACGTAACGGTTCAATACGTGCCCAAATTCTGTTCGGAATTAGCCTTACTAATTTTTGCTTAGTAATTCCATTGCTTTCAATATCTTGATACGCCAGTACTTCAATTCGTTTCGTTAATCTTCCGATTCCGTCTATATTAAGCATTCTCTGTCACCTCTTTAGGATAATTTTTAGATAGTGCAATATGACGAATTATAGGAGCTAGCGTGAATGGTAAATCATGAACAAATGTTTTTGAGGAAGTTGCCTCACGATTTTCGTACCAATGAGCAACCATATATTGAACGGCTCTACGGTATAGTGGCTCGTCAATATATGGTTTCCCAGTCATTTGCTCAATATACGTGACAGCAGCAGAGATAGATTCATCGATAAACATATCATCTTCTGTAATATCTTCATCAATTCGTAAATAAAGTTTTACATCTTCTACCGTCAACATAAATTACACCTATGCTTTCTTCGCTAATTTAACCAAAGAATTGGTATCAACAGGCTTGCCATCACAAATCATTGTAGATTTACGAACAATATCATCTGTTTCGTTATCTTCATATGTTTTTACGCCAATTTGATAGTTAGTATTTAATGCATAATCTTCAAATCGATAGATGAACGCAACAATATCACCAACTACAGCCGCATCAATGTTTTTAAGGTAAGGTACAATCAATACACCACGGCCAAGAATAGATCGTTCTGGTTTTCCACCCATGCCATAGTTAACTCGTGCAATTGGTTGACCATTCTTATCTGTCATACCTTCAATATTCATGAAGGTTTTCTTTGTCATTACCCAAACAGCGCCTTCTTCATATTCAACAGGTAGTTCACCTTCTGCTTTTACGAGTGTTGCATAGTCAAAATCTTTAACATCTAATTTCACACCAGCAGCCGCATCCTTTAAAATGCCTGTAGGCTGACCGTTACCAGTACCATTGATAATAGCATTCTCAATAGCTTTAACCATTGCTTTGGATACGTTATTAGAAATCATATTTTCAAACGCAGATAATGCCATGACAGATGTTTCTAAAGAAATAGATACTCGGCATTGTAGTTTGAAGTGACCAAATTGGATATTACCAGTTGTTGCTTTTTGCCGATCAGAACCTGTTCCTTCAGATACCCATGTAGCAACAGGCATCACATTGCTTGTTGGAATTGCAAGACCAGATTTAAAGTTTGTATTGGTAACTAATGGCAATACCATACCAACACTTTCCATTTTTTGAACAATCTTGTTCAAAACTGTAGGTGGGATTACTGCACCAATATCTGTAGTTAATGTGTTTTCATTTTGACGTAGTTCAGCAGGAATTGGTGTATTGTTCATTACATATTGCATGAATGCATTACGATATTCTACAGAATCAAATACTTCTGCGCCTTGTGCACGTTGTTCTGCTACAGGTACAGTCACTGTAGTAGCAGTAGGAACAGTATTCAAGATTGCTGTTCTACGTTCTAGTTCAGTTTCTTCTGCTTCCAATGCACGCAACTCAGTTTCAATTTCATCAAGATTCAAGTTAACTTGTGTAGTGTCTTCCAACATTGCACGCAATTCTGCTCTACGTTGTCTAATTTGTTCCAAACGATTCATATTATCTCTCCTTTTAGGTAATAAAAAAACACGCTTACTGCGTGTCTAATACTTTTTATGTCATGGCCAATAATGTTAGCCGTTTTCTTTTTTCGATATCTTCATATCTCTCATAGTCCCCATTCGCTCTAGCACTAACTGATGTGCCTTTATATGCAGGGTTATCTACAATAGATACGTCATATACCGCTTTTACTGATTTAATTTTTCGTGTGTATACTTTATTTTCTCGGTCAATCTCTTCTTCTTCACCATTAACAATAAAGGCAAATGACATTTTATTTAGATCACCACGTTTAATTAAAGAATACACATCATTTCCAATCGAAGTGTCTGCTACATTCCCTGTCAATTTCAAGCCTTTCTCATCAACAGTTAATTGCAATGTTCCACTAGCGGTTCTAGCAAATAGCATACCGCCATGATTATAATTCAATACGCATTGACTAAAATCAGTATTATCAAATGCGCCTGGTAAAATCACTTCACGATATTCATACCCAGTATATTCAGATTTCCAAATTAGTGTTTCTTCATTGAAAACTGCGGCATATCCTTCTACTGTTCGTGTTTGATTATCATCAGTATCATTCTGTATCGCTTGCACCGTCATCATTCGGTGTTCCATTTTTCGGTTCTTCCTCATTTGTATCACCTCCTTTCGATGCATTTATTTGATATTCTGAAAGGTCTTTATACTTAGCGAAGTTTAAACTTACAAGACGTTCATCTCCACCTTCAACACCTTCATAACCAAAGATTTCACGAATTTCATTTACTGTAACAGCCCCTGTAGGCAATAGTGTTTGACAAATTTTAATCCTACTTGCTACAGACATATAAGATAATCTATTGCTTTCAACTATTACTTCATTTCCATGTCCCTTTTCACGGCTTGTAAACAGTTTTTCTGTAAATTCCTGAGTTAATTTAATGGCAATTGGCTCTAATACAGATTCATAAAACGCTATATATTCATCTTCCGTGTAATTACCACTTACAATCTTTTCATTCAAACCAAAGTGCTTATACACCATATCTCTTGCAAAATCCATTTGACCTTTATTAAAGGTGCTGATAGTTGTTGTTAACTGTTGGAATGTTGCTTTATTATCCAATGTAGCAATTCCACTACCATTTGCATTTGATACATAACGATCAGTAAACTTCTTCCATAGTTCCTGTTGGTCATCTTCACGTACTGTACCCTCAAAATTGATAATCCCACGTAACGAGTTGCCATTTTTTACAGAGTTTATAATTGCGGCCTTTACTGCATGCAATAAATCCAAGTCCTCTTTTAAGGCTCTTGAGTTATCTTCACCAAATAGCTGATGACTGTTAAAATGCCGTTTAATATGAATAACCGCATCATACAGTACAGTCATACTTTTGCCATTAATAAATTGGAATTTAACATATAAATTGCTATCCTTATCCACTTTAACTTCTACACTTCCAAAGTCTAATGGATATAGGCCCTCAATCACGCCATTTACATCACGTTTTACATAAATAAATGTGTTATTGTAATTGAAATATTGTGCAACTACTTTTTCCAAAAATTCACTTGCAGTCATAAATGGATTTGGTCTTGTTCCCAATATGTGGTTAATAGATATAGAACCCTGTACCATTCCATCACTTGTTCGTCTGACATGTTTAAGCTTCATTTTACCTAAATGTCTAGCAATCGTATCAGTACAATCTCTGAAGGTTGTATCTGTATATGGCACCCCACTAAAAGGTGTGAATACATTTGTATATCCATCTAAAAATTCTGCACCAGTTAAATTAGCTTTATCGGTATTTCCAAATCCAAATATTTTATTAAAGATATTTCTATAATTCATCTTCTCACCTCCTTTCCTAAATGACATTGTGGTAATCTTCTTGATTTCGTTCATACTCAACGTATGCATCTAACATTGATGCAAATCCATCAATTCTTTTCTTTGCATGAATCGATTTTGTTGGTTGGATATTGCCATTACGATCTACATCTATTTCCACGTTAGCCATACACCATTTCAATATAGGATTGTTATCATAGTTGATTAATTTTGCTTCTAATTCTGCGCCTAATGCTTTCATTGGCCCACTCAAAGTTTTCTTACCTTGAATGACTGGGTTCATTACAGAACGTCCAAACTCTGATTTCATATCTTCTACAAAATATGCTGCACTCCATCCGTCATACCCGCATTTATATAAATAGATATCATCTTCCATTTGTCTTTCTTTAAACCATTCAACAATTAACCTATAGTCAATTCTATTGCCTGGTGATTTTCGTATAAATCCTCTTTTGTACCATACATCATATGGTACTTTATCTTCATTTACTCGTTTTTCAAATAAATCTTCTGGTATCCAGTACATTTGCTTGATATATTTTACAGGATCATTAGGCACCATAAATAGCAATGTGGCACATGTTAAGTCCGTAGTTGCAGATAAATCTATACCACCTATACCATATCTAGGCTTTAATGCTTCTATATCAAACGTTGCTGTATTATTTAATTGTTCAAAAGTTAAGAATGCTTCTGATGATGTTTCACGAACATTGAAGTCCTTTGTAAGAAGATTAGTTACATGAATTGGATTATTTTGTGCAGATTTAACTTTCTCAGCTAATTGACTAACACTCTTAATCGTTCCTAAACCCGGATTAGCTTTTGCCCAGCAATTAGGATCTGTCCATTCCTTTCGACTATCTAATTCATAGATTATCGGTAAGATACGTTCATTTTTATAACCTTGTTCATCATCATATCCATCTACAATTTGGCAAGCCTCATCATATTTGATATCGTAAATACTTTCACGAACTGTACCAGCTGTACTTGTAATAATAGTTAGAGGTTGTTCACGTGCGCTCATACCGTCAACGATTACATCATATAAATTCTTGTCCTTAATAGCATGTAATTCATCAATTAAGGCCCCATGAACATTTAACCCGTCAAGATTGTTTGAATCTGATGCAAGCGGTACAAACTTGCCATCACTAACATCACACAAAATTCTATTTACACGAATATGACAAACTTTATTTAGCGACTTACTTTTTTTAATCATTTTAGCCGCTTCATCCCATATAATTTTTGCTTGGTCTCTCTTTGTTGCAGCACTATATATTTCAGCGCCCATTTCACCATCTGCAATCAATAAAAAAAGGCCTATTGCGGCCGCTACAGTGGACTTACCATTTTTACGTGCCACTATCAATATGAGTTCTTGATATTCTCTTGCTTTAGTATCTTTATCAACAAATCCAAATAATGCTGCAATCATAGCTTTTTGCCATAACTCTAAGATTACTGGTTTTCCTGCCCATTTACCTTTAGAATGTTTGCAAAATAGCTCAATGAAATCAATTGAAACTTCTGCTCTGTCTTTATCATAAATATATTGACTAGGGTTTTCTAACTTATCGACTAAATGCTTGTATACTCTACGAACACGATCAGATACAACTATTTCACCATCAATAATTTGGTTATAGTATTCTCTGATTGGGTTCATCGTCTAACACGTTCCATAATAAATTTTTTAAATTCTTCGTCATCATCTTCATTTTTAGTCTGTGGCAACTCGCTCAACAGTACTTTTATGATAGCAATATAATTTTTCATCAACGTGTTATATGCCTTTGATTCAGTCGATTCTTTTTTACCAAATTGATTATTTCCATTGCAGTATTCTTCCACAAACCCAACTTTTTCTAACTGAATTTGTAGCTCATCTAACTGCATTTCCATGTGTACAGCTTGCTCAATTGATTTTCTAATTAACTTTTTCTTTTCTTGTGGAAGTTCCTTGAAAATCTTGTTATATTCTGCAATTCTCTTCTTTTTTATTTTTTCTTTTTCTTCATTTGTCAACTCCAATCACTCCTTTGTTAACCACACCCCTCACATGTGCGACCTGTGTTTTAAACGAAACTCCGGCACCGGTGTAGAAAAAAATATTTTCACCATAAAAATATGGGGGGGGAGTTAATTATTATCATGTTCATTATCATTTACGGCTACTAAATCACCAAGCTCATTGAATATCATTCCACGTGTCGGTCTAACTAATAGGCTTGCACCACTCGTCAATCCATTAGGTGTAGTCATAGCATCTATCTCTGCATGTATAGCATTATGACATTCAATACATAAGAACATAAGATTATCCCAACCATACGCAACCGCATCATTGGTGATGTTGTTTGGGTTTAGTGGTTTTTTATGATGCACTACCCAACGCTGTCTAGTCCCATCTGCCTTATTGATACTTTTTAATCCATGGCATCTTTCACATATATAGAGTTTTGATTCTGCATATGCTTTTGCACATCTTCTCCATCTATATGAGTTATAGAAGTTTTTAGAATACTTCTTTGCCATTTTTAGAACATCCCCCTCTTTTTTGCTAAATAAAAAAGCACCTAATAACAGGTGCCTATAAACATTCTATGTTATTATTTAATTGAGGGCGAACACCATAAGCCACTTGGTCACAATTCCATGTATAGAAAAAGCACCCACTATTGTGAGTGCTTTATTTTAAATTCCTAACTTTTTGAAAAACATTTTATTTCGTTGCTTAGCATTTCTAAGTACCCTATCAAAAGGAATGACTTCAACCTGTGCTTTCAAGTTATCGTGATATTTATAATACCCTTCACCATCAGCAGTCATTTTATAATCACTATTTTCTAAAATGTCTTTGAGTGAGTCATCTACATCACAAACAGCATAGAGATAGAATTGTGTATTAGCATTAACTTTAATGGGTCTTCCATCATGAGATTTGCATTTTCCCTCTTTTAATTTTCTTACATATTTAATCATTTGTGTCATAGGATTATCTTTTTCATCATATCCGGTGCGCATAGGTCGTTTCAATTCCACAATAGATATTGTGTTGTAAATAGAAAGTGAATCCTCATCAGATAATGCAACAGAATTATCTAAGAATAGTAGGTCTGGTCTGCTACCTTGCTTTTCAATAGCTAAATCTGAGGATATATACTCGCAAAATGCTAACCGTTCATCAATGAGCCACAAATTATGTAATGGCTCTTCTACAATATCAGAACTCCCTTTCATAGGATAAATCAAATTGTGAATGTATGCCTCATTCCTATATTTATCATCTTCTTTTTTCAATCCATCTTCAAACAGTTCTAAAATTACTTTACGATGAGATACATATTCTATAAGCTTAGCTTTATTACTTTCACTAATTTTTTCTACGGTCTTCTTAAAGCTTTCTTGATATTCTTCTGTAGATAAATTTGTATTTCTTTCGATCTCTTTTAATTCGTTTATAATTCGCTTGCTATGCTTTTCGCTCAAATCATGCAATATACTTTCTAGCCTATCTTCACTTATATTTGCACTAAGCTGTCTAATATCATCTATACAATATTTTAATAGATGATTATATTCTGGTGCTTTAGATTTGATGAAATTCTTTACTCTAGTCTCAGATTTTTCTTGAATTAATTTAATTTCAGATAGCAGGAACTCTTTAATAACATTTTTTGCGTTCTCAGCAATATCTTTCAATGTAATGCTATCTGGAAATAAGTTATCATTATTGTCTTCGCTATTGGGCAAGTTAAATACAGCTCTATTATCTCCAACAGATTCATCTAAAAAATTACCAGATATAACCGCCACATAATGTGCTGTAGAATCCTTAAAGATTGCACCTTTAGTATTAGCGATATACTTATCTAGTTTTACTTTTGTAACAATGCGTTTATTACCACTCCAATATATATAATTATCTTTCAGTAAATTTTTTGAAATAAATAGATGCCGTATAGTAAATAATTCATTTGACACATCAAATATATCACCCTTTTGATTAATGATAGCCTCTTTAAAACGCTCATTGATGGATATAGTTTCATCATAAATCAGGTCTATTTTAATATCAGGGTATTCCAAAAGGTATTCGATACAATGTTCAATAATTTTTGAAGTCATTATCTCTGGACTTAGTTTTAGTCCTTGATTATACGCCTGTAACGGCGTTACGAGCTCAACGGTTGTCTGATTATCCTCAAATTTAGATGTATACGCTTCCAGTCGGTCATCTATTTCAAGCCCATAATCTGAATTATTCTGTAAAGAAAAAACAAAGCTACGCTTATTTACCTCTTCATTCAAACTGTAATCTTTATAAATGCTTTCAACTTTAACTTCAGAAAATACCTTCAACCAACTAAATCGACCAATACCTTTGCCACCGATAGCCTCTTTAAAGTTAGAATCAGCTGTTAAAAACGATTCCATATTATCTTCTGTAAAGCCTACACCATTATCAGTGATTTCAAAGGCCAAAATATCACCTTTAGCATCATCAATTAGTGTATCTTCTCGTTTTACATTAATTCTAATCCAACCACCTGTAAATGATTCTTCTTTGTCACGTCTGTAGATAATTGAATGTATTGAATTTACAACCGCTTCAAGCACTGCTAAAAAAGACTGCTGCGGTGCCATATTAAAATTCTTAATTCGTCCAGCTATATTTAGACCCATTTTAGCCATAACCATTCACTCCATATATACTACAACGACCTATACTTGTATTATAATGGAATGCTTTCTTTACGCATAGAGTATATCTATAATTTAACCACGTCTTACACATACCCAATTGCTCTCCGATTAATTGCATATGCTTCATCATATGTAATACCTTCACGCTCTGCTACTTTATTTAAGCAATCATCTTTGGTTGGATATTGGCCACTATGTGTATTGATATGGCATTGTGTGCAGAGTTGTATTAAGTTCTCCTTAATATCTCCGCCACCGCTTCCACGTGTATTAATATGATGTGGTTCTATGTTTGTCCGTTGTCCACATATCTCACATCGTGTAGATCTTACTTCTTGAATTGTTTTTTTTGATGTAATTCTTTTGTGTTTCATAATTCCTCCCATAAACTAAAAAGGACCGCATCATATCGTGTTATGCGACCTTGATATGATGAAGTCCTCTTTAGGTATGTAGTTTTTTAAGGAGGCTTGACGTGTTCAATCCGTTCATGCCCACATACAGTATCTCATATATAGAGTGTCAAATAATAGCAACCTTTTTATAAATTTCCTCAAAGTTTTTGATTGCTCTCTTATGTAGATTATGAACATTCTGCCTTGAACAACCAATTAGTTCTGCTACCTTTTCCCATGTACATCCATTAATGTACCTATCTACTAATACCGTCCTTTGTTTTGTACTGCGAATTTGATTGAGCATAAACCTTGCTCGTTCTCTCTCTTGTAAGTATGTACTCCATTCTTTCATAATCTCATCTGTAACCGCATCAAGATTCGCTACTTTATCTGCAATAGTAATTGGTTGCCCTCCACTCACTTTATCCTTACTATAATCAATGGCTTGTAAACTCATAATATCTTGTCTTATTCTAAATATTTCTCTCTCCTTACATCTAATATTCAAATCAGTATCACGTATCTGATTTAAATATTCCCTTCCTGTCATCGTCTATTATCTCCCTGTTCCTTTAATTTATCGGTCCATTCTTTCCATGTATATATTGGCATCCCTTTAGCTATTGCAAATGACCATTCCCCAATACATCCTTTAGATGTTTCCCAGTCACCACATAATACTAATGCATCACATCTATTTAGCATATCTAAGCATATTTTTAATCCTTTTGAATACGGTTTATCAAAGTACAACATGCTGAAATTATGAAGAGGTGATAGATATGTATTGTTTTTATCTAGCATTACTAGGTTTTCCATGATTATATCAATTGAATACTTATTGGCTTTATCTCCGCCAAATGGATGTGCTACATATATTAATTGGTCTTTAATCATTCTCTTCCCCTTCTTGTACTAGATCATTGATGTGAAATGTTTCTCCTTCAACCGCATCATCTACTAATTCATCTTCCCATAATTTCCCCTGCGCTCTTGTTCCACGTACAAACATTTCGATTTCTTCTACTAATGGAATTAGCTTCTCTTGTGTTTCCTCTGCTATTGGTAACCATGAAGTACTTATTGTACATTCATCACCTTTTTTATTTGTAATTTCTAGTACATATCTTACTGCTACAATTACCCTTGGTAGTTCTTTATGCCACCTAAAGTTAATTGATTTAATCTTTAACCATTCTTCTCTAATAAATTTGAAAGCCTTAAATGTATCAATTACTACAATCCTTGCCTTTACATATGCATCTAATATCTCTGGCCTAAACTCATCTTTTGTAATTAGTTGATATGTTTCAGTAACCCCAGTACTATTTGCTTTTTCATATTTAATTTTCTTTTTTTCTCCAAATGCAACACTTAGTATTTCCATTTTTACTTTCCTTTCTTATAAACTTCTTTGAATATTTCTAAGAATTGCTTCTCCTTATTGTTTGAAAAACACTAACCATATTGTTTTCCCTCTTCGTTGCCCAATAATTGGCTCGCATGGTAATAGCTTTTTTACCTGTTGTAATGTTATTTGCTCTTCATTCCATTTGAATATCATTGTTCCATTTGTTTTAAGCACCCTCCAACATTCCCCTAAGCCTTTCATTATATCTTCTTTCCAGTCTGCCCCTAATCGTCCATACTTCAATTTCAAATATGACTCTTCTCCAGCTCTTAATAAATGTGGTGGATCAAATATAACAAGGTGAAATGTTTCGTTTTTATATGGCATCTTCCTAAAATCTGCCATTATGTCTGGTTTAACAATTAATTTTCTACCGTCACAAAGCGTTGTTTCCTCCGTCCTATTATCCATGTAAACAGTATTTTTATTTTCTTTGTTAAACCAGAACATTCTTGAACCACAGCATGCATCTAAAATCTTTTTATCCTTCATTTGAGTTCTCTTTAATCTCTTACAGTACAACTATACCCTTTTAGCTTTCTCATTCTGTGCCTAATGGTTTTTACATTATCCCCAACATATTTGTAGGCATCTCCTTGTATATTCTTTTCTTTATTAAGCTTATCTAATGATGCTCTATATTGTTTGTAGCTTTCACATTTACTGTGACATCCTATTTCTCTAAATTTGCACTCCCTGCATGGTGTTTTCATAATAACTCCTTGCCCATTGGTTAAACTCTTCTGTATCTATCATTCATGCTCATATCCCTCTAATCTATTGCCAACTACTCTTACATTTCCATTATTCACTACAAATGCTAAATCAAAATCTAGTACCGCATCATTTTGTTTGTTGTGCTCGTTGATTGCTTTACATCTCCATTGATATTTATCAACGCTGTAGTATACTTCCCCTACCATTGGTGTATCTTGTACTGATTTACAATCAAACTCTATATGGTCCTTTTCGTATATTCTTTGCCCTGTTGTATCTTTCGCTTCACTTCCCCTGCAAAGCGTTCCATCCTCAATTGGTATCCATGCATATGTATCATTTTCTACTGCTAGTAACCTAATTTGTGAGTAGCTTTGCTTTATTTCATCACTACTTACCCACTCTGTCCTATTTACGTTCTTCCGCAGGCCTTTATATATTAATGGTTTCATGCTGCCTCCTCACATGTGGCTTTAATGCCACGTCCTTTTAGAAGTTCATGTATCATTAGTCTGCCTTTTTGTGTCCAACGTGTTGATACTTTACATTCCAATCTTCCGTCTGTAGTCATATATGTATGTGTCTTAGTCTTTGTGTATCCCTTATGCATTAGATCACTATACAAAATCCATTGCCCATTTACGCTACGTTGAATATGTGCATCATGTAGTATCTTGTTTAACGCTTTAGCACTTAACCCATAATCTGCAGCAATCTGTGTTACTGTCATTGCGTTTGTGCTACTTAGAATTTTATCCACATAATCAACCTTTGGCTCATATTCCGCTATTTGTTGTTTTTGTTGCTCAATAATTGCCTTTGATTGGCTATGTGCTTCTACTTCATCGGCATATAATCTCAATGCTTCTGGTAGTGTCTTTGGAATATTTAACTCATAGCTACCTGTTTTTCTGATTTGTGGAAGTACTTCGCTAGTTACCCAGCGTTTGAATTTCTTAGCACTCGGCATCTTTGATTTCAGTATCAAAGAATATAGTCCAGACTCATTGATTAAATACGTTTCCCTCTTCTGGCCTGTGTCGGCAATTTGCCAACGCAGCTTATCCTCTTCATCAATATGTTTTCTAATTGCATCTGCAGTATCTTTATAGCCAAGTGCAGTTGCTACGCTCTTGGCCACAAAGTATACTTCATTCTCAATAATGATGGTTCTAAGTTCCCCAAACTCATTACTGTTAAATAGTGTTGTTACATGGTTCATAGTCTGCCCTCTAGCGCAACCGCATCAATGTTTGTTGCTTTTTCTACCTCTTTTAGATGTTATTCCTAGTTCTTTACATTTATTTTTAAATGTTGATAAGCTTACCCCTAACTCTTCTGCTATTTCTCTGTAACTTATCCCCTTATTAACTAATGCTTTTACTTCTGCATACTTGATTAAATCATTTGTTTTATATTGCTCTTTTAATCCTAAGACTCTTAGTGCTTTTTTCTTTTCCATTGCACCGTACACTACTGCACCTAGTGCTAACCAGTTTATGCAATTAATCGGTACACCTGCCATGCTTGTGTTTTGCATGTTCCCTCCTATTTTGCATAAATCTTTGTTGGCGAATATGCAGGGCAATCTTCACATTCTTCTTTTTTTAGCCAATATAATGTACCTGCTGTTTTGCCTTTGAACACTTTTATTGATGTTTTCCCTTTAGGGCAAGATGGCTTCACCCATAACGCACCGCTTTTAGCTGGTCCAAATGAATGACTACATATCTTTCTTGGTCTACCTCTTCTCATTTTTTATTTCCTCCTAGAATGGAATATTCTCATCATTGTCTGTAAACCCATTATCAAAGTTACTTGCTGCGCTTTCATTTTGTTTAAGGCCATATGTAAGATTTTTCACTATAATCTCTGTGATATATCGTTTGCTTCCGTCTTTGTCATATGATCTAGTTCTTAACTCACCATTCACGGCTACAAAATCACCTTTACGTAACCCACTATAAAGTTCCGCATCAACCCAACATACAATATTGTGATATTGTGTACTCTGTTGCTCATTTACATATTTATTGGTTGCCATTCTAAATGTGAGTACTGGCTTTCCTGTTTTTGTTGTATACCGTAGTTCTGCATCTGCTACTACGTTTCCGCTTAAAAATACTTCATTTACGTTTATCATTTACTTTTTCCTCCCATTTCTCACATTCTTTGCTAATTACACATAGTGCAATTATTGATACGCCTAGTATCGTTCCTATTACAATTCCTATTCCTAGTAGTGCCATGTCTTACCTCCTCAATTCTTATTAGTCTATAAAATCTGTAAGGATAACCTTCATCTGATACAGACTCAACTACACTATCTGTTTCTACGTAATAACCTTTTGGCGGCTGGATGTAATCTCTCCATTCGCTTGGCTTTAAAATCTCCGTTTTCACTTTAGGTTTTTCTAAATTCTTGCTACTATTCCATCTACGTTTAAATGCATCTTCTTTATCTGAATAGCAAGCACTTCTTTTTTCTTTCACAAAGTAGCTTGCTAATCTCACCGCATCTTCTGCTCTTCCTTGATACAACATCAACTTATGCATACCATATGGCCATAATTCATTGATTTCATCTGAATACAATTCTGCATTATTGATGATCATGTGAAAGTGGATTCTTGTTTTTCCCTCTGCAATATAGATGTACTTTAATTCTTTACGCAATTTTTTATATCTACGTTTGAGCCGTCTTATAAAATTCTGAATATCTTTCTTCGCATCTTCCCATGAAGCAGGCTGTTCTTTATATGTGAGTGTGATGTAACAATCATTTGTATTGAAGTTATTATCAATCAACATACGCAGCATTGCTTCTGCCTGTTTTTCATTTTGTTTTTTTTGTGCCTCTTGTGTGATGCTTTTCTTTTTTACACGTTTGCCATTCTTTCTATAGGTTCTTGATGTGTGATAATCAAGTACCTCTATCATATTTTTAGATATGACTTTTTTACGCTTCCTCATTGTAATTACTCCCCATGGTTGATTTGTTAATATGTTATATCTAGTTAATTAGAAAATACCTCTATAACAGGTATTTCCTATCTTTATCGCTCCATGTATGATATAATTACATTAGATTAGTTACGTAATTTACGTACATGAATTGGCTGCTTTAATTAGTGGCCTTTTCTTTTTGCCTTGGATAGTTGCAATGCATGTCCCCTTGTACTATTTCTAAATATTGACATGTATCGCAATGTTCCATGCAGATTATTCCTTTGGCCTGTCTACAATGAATGTAGGCATGGCCTTTTTTGTTGCACTCATCACATATGCTGCAGTGTTTACTCATTATTCATCACCGCATCAAGCAGTATTTCTCTTGCCCTTAATGCAAGATATACTTTGTTTTCTTTAATTGGGCCTTTACCTGTTATGCGTAATACATATTCCCCTGTCTTTCGCTTAACAAAAATAGCGCATCCATTAGCAAGAATAGTAAAGTCTAAACTTGCACTTTTATTGCTTACGCTGATTGATGTAATGTGTTCCCTTAAAACTTGCATTTCTTCATCATCAAACATTAAATATCTTTTTAGTAGATCTAGTGCCTTTTCTCTTTTATCTTTCATTTTTTATCCCCTCCTTAATCCTTTCTAACATCCGAAGAATTTATATCCCCAGTGATAACATCGTTTTACCATTTCACTAATATCTCCCCTGTAATCCACCAATAGAAAATACCTACTACTAGATATAAGAAACATGATCCGACAATAAAGCCCTCTATAACATCAGCTAATTGTGGCGCCATAGCAGCACGTCTAAACTCACGTTTTTCTTTGTATGTCATCGCACTCATCTTGTCTTTTACCTCCTTACTCTCCTATTCGTGCCTGGCATCTTTTCGCTAACCAAGCATTAAACGACTCAACGTGGATAAGACGTTTTCCTCCACGTTTACCGATTTTCATGGACGGAAAGTCAAAATCTTGTGCCCATTCTCGGATGACTGCTTCCGGTACGCTAGCAAGCTCTGCAGCTTCCGCTACCGTAATGCACATCTTATTCATAACTACCTCCTCTAAGGGTATTCATAAATTATTCATGTATTTTTTTCATATTTTTAAATATTTATTTGTATAATCACCTTGAAAGGAGGTGCTTATCGTGACAAAAAATTCATCAAATCATTTAAAGTCTATACATAAACTTAATGAATCGATTCGTAAATCAATGTATCCACCAGTAATGACATCTTTTTATGAATCACAATTGCAACTTAGGCAAGAATATGATGATTACATTTCAGAAATTAATGCCTATAAAGCTACTGCTTTTAATCTAAATGACAAAGAACTTAATGATATCTTGCTCTCTATCACTAACGGTAAAAACACATTTAATGATTTATGTACTGTTATCAATGGTCTTAACTCAGCAACTATAATGAAGTATCTCTTAGATAAACCTAAAATGCGTGTAACTAGTCCAACTGGCCTTAACCTTTTAAGCGACAACATAATTTCTTCCCCAAATCAAAAGATTTATTTGCAATTAAAAACAATTCCTGATGACTTCTATGCTCCATATGAATTTGAACCTGATGAAGAGTTTAAGTTAACAATCCCCGGTGAGAATAGTCTCTTTGAGATTCAAAAAGAACTTGATGAAAAAGATAGCCGTAATAAAAGCTTAGACATTGCTAATCAAAGCTTAAAATCATCTAAAACAGCTAATACTTTAAGTGTGGTGGCAATTATTCTCGCTATTATTTCAATATTTATCTCAATATTATTTAAGTTCTTTTAAATTATTGAAAATTTCTGAAGTATTTTAATTATTGCTATTATTAATGCTAAACTAGATATTCCTACAGCAATCCAGCTTATGGTGTAACTTATCATTGCTTGCCTATGTATTTCTTTTATAAGTAAATGCCACTCTTCTTCTTTATTCATTTGATTTCACCTCTTTATTTTCTTTTCATCATTTATTCATGTATAATATTTCTGATAGGATAATGACATATGCTGAACTACTTGGTAACAAGTAGATGTAAAGGATAAAAAGCCTTTTCGATAACATCTTGGTGGTTAACCCACAAGTAGAAATTCTTAAACATGCAAATAAAGTTATTTCTATGGTTCAATCTTCTGCAAACACTTCACTTGCAAAAGCATTTACCCTTAACGCTCAAACACAAGGAACTTTAGCGTTAGCACAAAATGTAGCCAATAACCTGTTGTATATCCATATATATTTTGAATTTATTATTTGTATGATCATCTTGAAAGGAGGTGATTATATGGGTTATTATCATCCTGCGTTAATCTGTCAGAATGGACATGTTATTACTACAAATGCTAATAATGCTTCTTTCTCAACTCCATACTGTTCAAAATGTGGCGCATCAGCCATTTCATCGTGTCCACATTGCAACCATCAAATTGACGGCAAATATGAAGTAGAAGGGGTGCTAGATTTAACAGGCTACACTATGCAAGCTCCTGCATTTTGCCCTTACTGTGGTAAAGCATTCCCATGGACTGAAACCGCATTGCAAACCGCAATTGAATTAATTAATGAGTCTGATTCCTTAACTGATTCAGACAAAGCCTTATTTAGTGAAAATATTTCAGATACTTTATCAGAAACTCCTAAAACTAAACTGGCAACAGTTCGTATCGATAAGATTTTAGGGAAAGCCGGTACTGCAGTAGCCTCAGGTGTGAAAGATATCTTGGTAGAAATATGTGCAGAATCCGTTAAGCGTGTTTTATTTCCTTAATAAGACTAAAAAAAGTTTTCTACCTACACATTTTTTATTGTGGCAATTGTAGCTTTTATTCAATACCCAACAATCACATACGGTTTTTAGTTTTGCCCCACAATGTTTGCAGAAGTTTCCATCCCATACTTCTACATTACATTTGGGGCATTTTACTTTTTCTCTTTCATTTGATTTCACCTCTTTGTTTTATTTTCATCATTTGTTCATGTATAATATTTCTTGATAGGATAATGACATATGCTGAACTACTTGGTAACAAGTAGATGTAAAGGATAAAAAGCCTTTGCGATAACATCTTGGTGGTTCAACCACAATTAGAAATTCTTAAAAATACAAATAAAGCTATTTCTATGATTCAATCTTCTGCAAATACTCCAGTTGCAAAAGCTTTTGACCTTAATTTTCAAACACAAGGAGCATTAGCATTAGCTCAAAATGTAGCTAATAACCCAATGCTTCAATTAGAGAAAGCTTCTGATATTTCTCGATTACGTGATTTTGATTTGATAACGTATTTTGACACATCCTGTGAAAGGAGGTGATTATATGAGTTTTGATTTAGTGTCATGTATCCTTATATTTTTGGGCATAATTTGTATTGTTTTATTAACTAACCTATATAAGTGGTATAGAACTAACAAAATATATAATTTATATGTTGAGTGGCTTAATAAATCCGAAGTAACGTTTAATATTCAGCATTACAAATCTGAAGTATTAAGCTTGGTTGCTGTTGTTCCGCCCAAAATGATTGCTTATAGTCAACTACTTGGTTACGGGCAAATTGCTACTGGTCAGGCTTATGTTATGGACCAATTCCCATCTATAAGAGACGATTTTTCTTCAGCAATTTTACAAACAATGGAAGAGGCAATAGGTTATTATAAATTTCAAGTACGGCAATGTATTAACCCTATTTATTGGATTGAATCCTTTGTTTGGTTGCCAAAGCGATTAACTAATTTTTTAGGTCTTAATTCAGAATTAAAAGCAATGAAATTAATTAATCTTTTCTTTCAACTAATCTATTGGGCCATACTCCTTTTGAAATTCTTTGGGTATGATCTCATTCCAATCCTTCATCATGTATTGCCCTAATATATAGCCACCTAAAAACATGATTGGCTTATCTAAATTTCCAGCCATAATAGCAAGTTTATTTATAATTGCTAAAATAACTAGAGTTGCCATTACCTTCATAAGAAGAAACGCAAACTTTATAGCACTACCTTTTATAAGAGCCGCATCATGTGGCTCTTCTTTTTTATTCATTTGATTTCACCTCTTTATTTTATTTTCTCATTTTTGAGACTTTTTAGATAAAAAAATAGAGTAAGCTTCCGCATCAGTTAATGAAAGCACATCTTTAATTCGTAATGCTTCTTCTATTGTGAAACTATTTCCATCTTTCTCAAGTCTTCGATAAAATGTGCTTCTATCAATACTTACTTTGTCTGAAAATTCTACAATATTATACCCACAATCTAATATTTTTCTTTTTAAAGCTTGTACATTCAAATATATCACCTCCCCTTTTGTCTCATTTTTGAGATTAATTAAAGTATAGTACTTTTATTTTAACTCGTCAACATATATTTTCTCATTTATGAAACTTTTTAAACTTTTTAAAATTATTTGTTGCAAATATGATACACTTATAATATACTTGTCTCAAAGGAGACGAAGTTATGACTGAACAAATACATGAACGAATAAAACGTTTACGCAAACAAAATAAATTATCTGTCGATGAGATTGTAAAAAAATTAAATATTTCTCGTGCAACATATTATCGCTACGAAAGTAATGAAATAGAGAAATTGCCTTTAACTATACTTGAGCCACTTGCAAAAATATTAAATACTACTCCTGCATATTTAATGGGCTGGCAAGAACCGCATCACGAAAATAAATCTATTACATCCAATCAAACAGAAGGTTACTATGTAGATCCTGAAACTGCTGAATTTGCAGAATATTTACGTACACGACCAGAAGCTCGTTTATTATTCTCCGCATCACGTGGTATCTCTAAAGAGGATATGGAAAAAGCTGTAGAATATATTGAACTTTTAAAATTAAAAAATAAATAATACACAAGGGAGAGTGTTATATTGGTTGTTAATTTAATATACTGCGACTTGCCGCATGCCAATGCCGTATCAGAGGAATGTGAAGACGTCCATAATATCTATATAAATAAAAACCTCCCGCATGATCGTATGCGAGAGGAAATAAAGCATGAATTGATGCATATTATTAACGATGACTTCTATTTAGATCAACACGTCAATCTAGTTGAGCAAATGGTTCGTCGGACACGCATCGATGATACGGAGTTTGAGAATATAGATTTCTACCACCATTACGTATCAGTATTATAAGGGATTATATAAAAGGGAGATTTCAAAATAAAAAATTGTTAGTATTGTTTTAATCAACTATGTATTTTAAGAATACGGAATTGCGTTTATGTAATTTGAAAATTGCAAATATGCGTGATAATATAATTATAACAGTACCCATCACGCTTAGGGTTGATTATTCAACAACTGCGCACCAGGATGGGTCTTTTTTTTATACCTAAGAAAGATATTATTTTATGCCTACTAATATAAAGCAGCCTACAACTATCGAACAACAAATAGAACAATTAAAATCTAGAGGCATGCTTATTCATGATGAATTAGACATCCATCAATGGCTAAGTACTGTCGGGTATTATCGGTTGAGCGGATATTGGTGGATGTACGAAGAACGATACCCATCATGTTCTCCTAGAAATCATAAATTTAAAGAAGGCACATCATGGGACCAAGTGAAGCATACCTATATTTTTGACCAAAAATTTAGACGATTGATTTCAACTGGTATAGAAAAAATAGAAGTTGCTGTAAAAGCTTCATGGGCACAGTATTTAGCAACGCATTATAATACTTCTCATCCGCACGAAGATTCTTCTATATTCAAAAGGGACGTCTGTGAAAGATCAGAAGTTCAAGGTGTGAAAACAGCTTTTGATTTACTTGTACAGTCATATAAAAAAAGTAAAGAACCATTCGCTCTCCATTACAAAACGAAATACCCTACCATTAATACACCACCTATCTGGGTATCTTCATTATTATTAACACTAGGAGAGTTATTAAATTGGATTGATGGAATAAATAAAAGACACGATAAAAAGGCAATATTTGCTAATTTCCCATTTGATTACATCCCAATGCAGTCCGTGTTAAATAATTTAAGATGGGTAAGAAATGTTTGTGCACATAATGGTAGACTTTGGAATAAGCGAACACCATTTGTATTTATTCCTATAAAAAGCATTGACTCCCGTCTCATAAAATCAGAACCTAATAGTAAAAAATTAGATAGTAAAATTTATAATACTATAATCGCTATGGCTGAGATATTAAAGACAATAGATCCAGACTATCCTTTTATGTATTTTATAAAAGACTTAATCATACATAGCAAATATATTAATGCTAAATTAATGGGTTTCCCTGATAATTGGAGAAATCTTTCAGAGTGGGAAAAACCTACTCCACTACCACGACATGTAATAGCAAAAAAAGAGAAAAGAATTAAACGTCGAGCTAAAAAGAAATAAAAATAAGCCCTCACCGCAGTGAGGGCCATTAAAAACTACATACCTTAGAGGTACTTCATTTTTACTCCAATAATATTATACCACAAAACCTCTAAGTCTTATTTATTATGCTAAGGAGGTTATTTTTATGGCTAAAAAACGATCCGACGGTCGCTACCAGGTATCTAAGATGATAAATGGTAAGAGAAAATACTTTTATGGCAGCACAAAGAAAGCTGCTACGGAAGCTATGGAGAAATATATAAACGCTAACCAATCGTGCGCCAATTTCGATGATACAATCTCATTAAATACATGGATTAATATTTGGTTGCAACTAAAAGAAAAAAGTATAACGCCAGCCACCTATCAAAGTTATACTGGCATCATTAATCGTTATATTAGAGACAAAATAGGTTGCGTAAAACTGGCTGAAATCAAACCAAACACTCTAAGATATGTATTCGAATCTATGGATGGCTTATCCTCTCGAACCATATCATATACCATGACAATACTGAGTTCGATATTAGAACAGGCTGTAAAGGATGATATCATCCCAAAAAATTATATGCGTAACCTAGATAGGCCAAAGCAGGTTAAAGTTCGTCATATGGTAACTCTAACTGCAGATGAAGTTAAGATTTTCTTATCTAATATATCTAATTCTGAACATCATGCATTGTTTAAATTAGCATTTGCAACCGGCATGCGGCGATCTGAATTACTAGGCCTGAGATGGTCTGACATCGATTTCAAGAAATTGACCATATCCATTTCACAAACAGCACTCAAAATAGGATCCACTGCAGTTATATCAAATACGACTAAAACGACATCATCTAAAAGAATAATAGCCATTGATACAGACACACTCCATGAGCTTATGAAGCATAAAACGGTCATAGACAAACGTCGAATAAAGACAACGAATTGGATTAATAACAATTTAGTATTTCCTGGTATCAAAGGTGCTCCTCGATGTCCTGATGAAGTCAGCAAGTTATGTAAGAAGTATGCCAATTTAATTGGTAAGCCATCTTTTACTATGCATGGTACTAGACACACACATGCCACCCTTCTCATCGAAAATGGAGCAAATATGAAAGCAATACAAGAACGTCTAGGGCATGCTTCATTCCAAGAAACAATGGATACCTACTCACATGTGACACCTAAAATGGAAGATGACATCGTGGAACGTATCTCTAAAATATTCTGATGTCAAAATGATGTCAAACCACGCAAGACTTTATGATGTCAGACAAAAATAAGGGCTTACAGAATTACCTGTAAGCCCTTATTTAATAAGCTTGGTGCGGTTGGCGGGACTTGAACCCGCACGAGCGTTAGCTCACCACCCCC
>ERZ773269.584-NODE-584-length-42546-cov-19.807912_pt1 | contig 42546 bp, 41 predicted proteins | sample MGYA00511958_ERZ773269 | MGnify/ENA primary metagenome ERZ773269 (study PRJEB29015, sample SAMEA2737761) | human gut metagenome | biome: human gut; feature: human-associated habitat; material: faeces | place: China | collected 2012 ... | reverse complement strand
TTTTATGAATCTATTATCTGAAAACGTTATTTTCTTCATGCGTTTGTCGTGGCAAAGTTCCACGACAAATACATGAAAGGTCCCATTAATTATCTGACTAAAAAAGAGCCAAGCATATAAGCTCGGCTAGATTCTCTATAGGACTATTTTAGGCTCTCAGTTTTCTGCTATATGACTAACAATCAGTTCCAATTGGCCCGACAGAGTCCACTCCTTAACGGGATTAGGCAGGATGAAGTGTTGCCCCTTTTTGAGAGGATAGGATTGCCCAGCAACTACCAAACTGCCTTGACCCTCAATAACGCTGACCAGATAATAAGGAGCTACCTGCTCAAAGCTGGCTTGGCCACCGATTTCCCATTTATAAACTGAGAAAAATTCATTGGCCACCAAAAGCGTTGTTGCCAAATCATCAATAAGCTGCTCATCCGGATGAGAATTTTGCGGCTGCCCAATGGTCATCACATCAATGGACTGCTGGATATGCAACGGTCTCAGCTTTCCGCTGGCATCTGGACGATCAAAGTCGTAAACCCGATAGGTGGTGTCGCTGGACTGCTGGGTCTCAAGAACCATGATCCCCTTACCGATGGCATGCATGGTACCACTGGGAACATAATAGAAATCTCCAGCCTTAACAGGAATATGAGTTAATAACTTATCCCAGTCTCCGGCCTGGATCATCTGAGCCAGTTCTTCCCGGCTTTTAGCAGTGTGGCCATAGATGATTTCAGCTCCTTCATCGGCTGCCAAAATATACCAACATTCGGTCTTACCAAGTTCACCTTCATGTTCCTGGGCATAGGTATCGTCTGGGTGAACCTGAACACTGAGCCAGTCATTGGCATCTAAGATTTTGGTCAGCAAAGGGAAAACTGGGCTAGAGGGATGGCCAAAAAGCTGAGGCTGTTCCTGATAAAGCTTGTCTAGTCCCTGGCCAGCATAAAGACCATTTTCGACAACGGAAACCCCATGCGGGTGTCCTGAGATAGCCCAGTATTCGCCAGTCGTTTCTGTGGGAATGTCATAACCATAGACATCACGCAAACGGGTACCGCCCCAAATCTTGTCATGCATACTTGCCTTTAAAAATAATGGTTCTGTCATAAATCATTCCTCCTTTTAAGATTAGTCCTTACCTTCATTTTATCATTTTCTAATAACTCAGATAAAAAAATATACAGGTGATGTTACAATTCATGATTTAATCCTTCCATTAAACAAAAAGTTCCACAGATTAAATCGGGACATCTGTGGGACTTTCTGAATAATAAATAAGTTTACAAAATCCACCCAGACCTTAGTCAAAACGTTCAGCGACCTTCTTGGCTAGGGCAAAGTTCCCTAGGGTAGCTGAACCATTGCCAGCAACGGCTGGAGTGACAATATATTCTTCAACTGGTGGAACAGGGAGGTAGTCATTGAGTAGGTGGGTGAATTTTTCTCGAACACGCCGGAGCATATGTTCTTGAGCCATTACGCCACCACCAAAGACGATAACCTCTGGCCGGTAGAGCAGGGTAGCTTGCACGGCTGCTTGAGCAATATAGTAGGCTTGAATATCCCAGACATCCGAGTGCTGCTCAATCAATTCTCCTCGAATGCCCATCCGAGCTTCCAAGGACGGACCTGCTGCCAGCCCTTCCAAACAACCATTGTGGAAAGGACAGGTGCCATGGAAATCATTAGCAACATCGCTAGGGTGGAGGGCAACATAAACGTGGCCAGCTTCGGTATGACCAGTCCCACCAACAAATTCACCCCTTTGGATAGTGCCAGCACCAATCCCAGTTCCGATGGTGTAGTAAACCAAATTTTCAACGCCTTGACGAACCAAGGCTTCCCCATAGGCAGATGAATTGACATCGGTTGTGAAGTAGAAAGGCACCTTGAATTCCTTAGAAATTAGGCCAACCAAATCGACATTAGACCAGTTAGGCTTAGGAGTCTTAGTGATATAGCCGTAGGTCTTAGAATTTTCATCAATATCGACCGGACCAAAGGAACCGATGGCAATCCCTTGCAGGTCTGCTTCAAACTTCTTGAAAAATTCGACCGTCTTATCAATGGTTTCATAAGGAGCAGTCGTCTGGAATTGCACCTTCTCCACCACTTGAAAATTTTCATCACCGACAGCACAGACAAACTTGGTCCCACCGGCTTCCACACTTCCGTATAATTTCGTCATAAAATATCCTCTCTATCCTTGCTTTATCTCCCTTTCATTATAGAGAATTCAAAGGGATAAATCAATGAATTTCATACTGAGTAAAAATCAAAAGTATCACTCTCCCCTTACCCTATCGGCTAAAGAACTCGGACCTTTTAGCAAGATATGACCTCTCAAGGGCTGCCAGTCGAGAGTTTTGAACTTTAAAGAGTATAAAAGCAAAGAAAAAAGGGAGCGGGACAGAAATCATTACAGCGAAGCTGTCAATTTCGTTGTCTCACCCCCGCACAGTTGACTTGGTTTTCTCCTACAGTCTCCCAGACTGTTGGTTGGACCTATCACTTGTTTGGCAAGGGATAAGGACGGCCAATCAACCACTGCGTCAAACTGTCTGATGTTGAAAAAGTAAGGAGGTTAGGACCTTTTGTCCCAACCTCCTTTACAATTATTATCTCTATATTATTTGACGTCGATCAAGTTATCGCCAGCTTTTACAGCTCCTGACGCAACTGGACTAACTTCTGCGTAGTCAGCTGTATTAGTGACGATGACCATTATGGTATCGTCAAGACCAGCATCCTTAATGACAGCAGAATCGAAGGTTCCAAGGACATCACCCTTCTTAACCTCCTGGTTGGCAGCAACTTTTTGCTTAAAGCCTTTACCATCCAAGGAAACAGTATCAATACCGATGTGAATGAGAACTTCAACACCGTCTTTAGATTTCAGACCATAAGCGTGGCCAGTTTCAAAAGCAATTTGTACCAGGCCATCAACTGGAGAAACTACTGTGTTACCGCTAGGTTTAACGGCAATACCTTTACCCATAGCACCAGATGAGAAGACTGGGTCATTAACCTTTTCCAGTTCAACAATTTGGCCATCAACTGGAGAATAGATTGTTTCTTCAGAAACTTCAGTTTTAGCTGCGCTTGCTTCCTCTTTTGCTGAACCATGTTCTTCAACTTCAGCTTCAGCAGCCGCTACAGCAGCTTCTGCTTCAAAGACCTTGGCTTCTTTAGTCTTACCATAGTAATAAGTAATGGCAAAAGCAATGGCAAAGGAAATAACTTCACAAATCAGATAGAAAGGAATTGATTTTGGATTAATAGAAATCAAACCAAGTACCCCGGCTGAACCGAGCGATACTGCAATAACTTTCAAGAGACCTGCAATGGCTGCCGCAATAGCTGAACCGACCAAAGCACAGAAGAATGGGAAACGGTACTTAAGGTTAACCCCGAAGACAGCAGGTTCGGTAATCCCCAAGAGGGCAGAAATACCAGCAGAACTTGACAGACCTTTGGTCTTAGAATTCTTGGTCAAGAAGAAGATTGCAAAGGCTGCCGCAGCTTGAGCCATATTAGCCATAGAAGCAACGACAAAGATAAAGTCACCAGAACCATGACCGGCCTTATAAGAATTAAGCAGGATAGTTTCGAAGGCTGGGAAGGACTGGTGAAGACCTGTAACCACGATTGGTGTGTAGAAGGCACCAAAGATACCCATACCTAAGAATCCTAAGGTATCGTAGAGCCAAACCAGACCGTTGGCAACCCAGTCAGATACTTGTCCGAAGACAGGACCAATGAGGGCAAAGGTTAAGAAACCTGAGATAATCATGGTCAAAAGTGGTGTGAAAGTGAAGTCAACCGCTGAATGCAGGTGCTTGTGGAACCATTTTTCAATATGACACATTACCCAAACGGCAATGATAGCTGGGATAACCTGGCTAGTGTATTGAGCAGCATGCAAGTGCCAGCCAAAGAAGTTCCAGTCAAGAGAAAACTTAGCAGCTTTAGCAACAGCCTCCTGCAACTCTTGTGAACTCATCATCAGGCCAAGAGCAGCACCCAAATATTGGTTACCACCGAAACGCTTGGCTGTCGAAATACCAAGCAGGACCGGCATGTAGATGAACGGGGCATCAGCCAAGACTGTCAGCATATCTGAAATACCAGAAATTTGTGGGTATTGAGCAATCAAAGATTGTGAACCGAACAAACCTTCTGACTTAAAGATATTGTTAACAGCCATCAAGAGACCACCTGCGACCAGGGCAGGAATGATCGGAACGAAGATTTCAGACAAAATCTTGATGAAAGCCATGATTGGGTTTTGCTTGTGACCTTGTGCAGCAATCTTCTTAACATCCTCAGTCGAAACTTCTTTCAGACCAGTCTGATTAATCAATTCAGCATAAACATGGTTAACATCCCCAGCACCAATAATGACTTGGTACTGACCGTCCATCTTGAAGGTTCCCTTAACATCAGGGTTGTTGTCAAGCGCCGCTTGGTCAACCTTATCGTCATCCTTTAAAACCAAACGAAGACGAGTCGCACAGTGGGCACCGGCAACAAGATTATCTTTCCCGACCGCCGTGATGACGTCGGAAGCTACTTTAGCATAATCCATTGCGTAACTCCTTTAAAAATTTAATATGGTCAAAGCTTTTCATTTTTTGAAAACGCTTTTTTACAGTCTCTAATCTATCACACTGCGAATGATATGTCAACCGCTTTGCAGAAATTTATTTTTTTGCCGTGTCCAAAACCTTCCCTTAAATATCCAACTGACCCTCTGTCAAGACTACATCCAGCTTTTCTGAATGTTGAATTGTGTTAAATAAAAATAGCAGCAGCAAGAATCATTAGTTAGTAATAAAATAGCCAACTTCGCTTCAAAAAACAGTTAAGAAACATTCCTCCGCTTAGGTGGCTGATTGATAGTGCTGAGCCAACTTTATTTACTAGGTAGCTCAGCCAGGTGACCATCCCAGACGGAAGTGGAATTCACTTGTTTTTGTACTTCACCACTTGTGACATGAGGATAGGTCGGCCGACCCTACCAACCTAACCGAACTAGTGAGGGGAATAGGTGGTCATACTAGAAAGACCTATAAATTACTTCCCTTGACCTCGCCTCTTGTGGCATCTATTTCGCTAACCGAAGTACTTTGACACTTGCGACATGCACCCCTAAGTTCGATAATAACTTTGGGGATGTTACTAGTAAGGGGCATAGAAAGTTGCCGTTACAACTTTCGTAGTCAGTCTTAAATAGAATTTAGCCTCTTGCGACACGAGGATAGGTGGACCACTATAGCGGCCACCACACAATTGTCTAAAATCATCCCTTAGAACTTTGACACTTGCGACATAAAGTTAGGTCAGTCGGTGATACTGACCTAACTTTATTAGTAAGTGGAGTAGAAAGTTGCTATAGCAACTTTCGAAGTCAGTCTTGGAAAAAAATTTTTCCTAGACTGACTTCGCCCCTTGATTTTTCCTATGAAAACCTTTACTATGTTATGGAAGTGACATTTATAAGCAATTGTTGACATATATCTATCGGAGGAATATCTATGAATCTACCAACTGAGGTGCGTTACCGCCCTTACGCTGATTGGACCGACCAAGAAAAGGCTGAGATTAAGGCTCACGTCGCTGCTTCCCCTTGGCGGGCCAACTATCATATTGAGCCAAAGACCGGTCTTTTAAACGACCCAAATGGCTTTTCTTATTTCAATGGAAAATTCCAGCTTTTCTACCAAAATTGGCCTTTTGGTGCTGCCCATGGCCTCAAGCAATGGGTTCACACCGAGTCTCAAGATTTGGTTCATTTCAAGGAAACGGGAATTACCCTGCAGCCTGACCACGAGAATGACAGTCACGGGGCCTATTCCGGTTCTGCCTATCCCATTGATGATAAGCTCTTCATATTCTATACCGGCAATGTTCGTGACCAAGACTGGGTACGGGACCCTCGCCAAATCGGAGCCTGGATGGACAAACAAGGTCATATTGAAAAATTCGATGACATTCTTATCAAACGGCCTGCCGATGTGACGGAACATTTCCGTGACCCACAGATTTTTGCTTACGAGGGCCAATATTACGCCATCGTCGGGGCCCAAAGCCTTGACAAGAAAGGCTTTATCAAGCTCTACAAGGCCCTCAATAACGATGTCCATAAGTGGCAGGAAGTCGGTAATTTGGACTTTGGTGGTACAGGTTCTGAATATATGATTGAGTGCCCCAATCTGGTCTTTGTTGATGGGAAGCCAGTCCTGCTCTACAGCCCTCAAGGTTTAGACAAGTCCGAGTTGGCTTATGATAATATTTATCCAAACACCTACAAGGTCTGTCAAACGTTTGACACAAAGCAACCTGCTCTTGTCGCTGCTTCTCCAATTTTCAATCTGGATTATGGCTTTGAAGCCTATGCAACCCAGGGGTTCAACATGCCTGACGGTAAGGCCTACTGTGTCAGCTGGATTGGCCTGCCAGATGTTAACTATCCAACTGACCAATACGACTATCAAGGTGCCATGAGTCTGGTTAAAGAGCTGACCCTCAAGGATGGCAAGTTCTATCAAAATCCGGTTCCAGCCATGACCAACTTAAGAACCAGTCAAGAAGCCTTTGCTGATAAGGCCGAAACCGATAACTGCTATGAGTTAGACCTGACCTTTAAAGCCAATCAGAAGACCGAGCTCCTTCTCTTCGCCGACCAAGGTGGTGACGGCCTCAAGCTCACCATTGACAACCAAGCTGGCAAGGTTATCCTTGATCGCTCTCAGGCCGGTGTCCAATACGCTACCGAATTTGGCACCAGTCGCCAATGTAGTCTGGACCAAGCCCAAGAGGCACGCATCTTTGTCGATAAATCCATCGTAGAAATTTTCATCAACCAAGGTGAGAAAGTCTTTACCAGCCGTGTCTTCCCCAATGCTGGGCAAACCGGCATCAAGCTTCTCTCTGGTCAGGCTAGCGGAACTTATTATCAACTGAAGGGTTAAGCTATGGTCGCAAAATTAACGGATGTTGCCAAACTGGCCGGTGTCAGCCCAACCACCGTCTCCCGCGTTATCAACAATAAGGGCTACCTTTCAGAAAAAACCAAGGCCAAGGTCCACGCAGCCATGCGGGAGCTGGGCTACAAGCCCAACAATCTAGCCCGTGGCCTGCAAGGAAAATCCTCCAAGCTGATTGGCCTAATTTTCCCCAAGATTTCTAATATTTTCTACGCTGAAATCATTGAACATCTGGAAAATATCCTCTTTCACCAGGGCTACAAGGTCATCATCTGCAACAGTCAAAATGAGTCGGACAAGGAGCGGGATTACTTGGAAATGCTGGCGGCCAACCAGGTTGACGGCATCATCTCCTCCAGCCACAACCTAGATATTGAGGATTATAAGCGGGTGGAGGCACCCATTGTGGCCTTTGACCGCAACCTAGCTCCCCACATTCCAGTCATTTCTTCTGACAATTTTGAAGGGGGCAAGTTGGCAGCCGTCAGCCTAGAAAAGGTGGGCTGCCAGAAGACGGTCATGTTCACCGGTAATGACAATTCCAATTCCACCACAGGCCTACGACAGCAGGGGTTTAGCTCAGTTCTGCCTCATGCCAAGGTCTTCAATATTTCCAGTGACTACTCAGCCATCCGCAAGGAAATGGAAATCAAGGCCATTTTGGAACAGGAGCAACCGCAAGGAATTTTTGCTTCCGATGATATGACTGCCATCTTGACCATGAAAATTACTGATGATTTGGGAATAAAGGTCCCACAAGACCTGAAAATCGTTGGCTACGATGGCACCCAGTTCGTGGAAAATTACTTTCCTCAGCTAACCACCATCAAACAGCCCATCAAGGAAATCGCGGAACTGCTGGTTGATGTCCTCCTAGCAAAAATCGCAGGCAAGGAAGTCCAAGAAAGCTATATCCTCCCCATCAGCCTCCTGACCGGAAAATCGCTATAAAGAATAATCCCTCGGCCGTTTTGGGGCGAGGGATCGTGGTATCTCTAAGCAAAACTAATTGGATAGTCTCTGGAAAGTAAGGTGACTAGGTTACTTTTTCCATACCTATCAACAAAAAAGTGCCTACTTTACAGGCCAAAATCAAAAGCCTACAATAACTGATGAAGAAAAAAACTCAGGAGGCCTATTATGTTTGATTTTCATTCTATTTTAAAAGATAATCTCTACGGTGTTCTAGCAACCGATGACAAAGGCAAACCAAAAACAAGAATTATCCAATATCTATTTTCAATTGGAGACAAGGTTTACTTTGGAACAACTAACAATAAACCAACCTACCAACAACTATCAAATAATCCTTACGTTTCATTTTGCTCTCATAAACCGACTATAGCGGTTTTTTAACCATTGATGGGAAAGTCAACTTCGTTAATGACCTATCTTTGAAAGAAAGAGCTATGGAAGATTATCCTGACATTAAAGCTATTTATAAAAGCCCAGATAATCCTATCTTTGAAATCTTTTTTATCGACATTGAAACTGTTAAGACATTTGGTTTTAAAAACGGCGAACGAATTTATCAGTTGTCTTAACCTTCATTTATCCTTTTATAAGCTTCTCCCCAATCACTCATTGCATTTAAAATCGGCTCTAAACTAAATCCTAAATCCGTTAAATAATATTCAACCTTTACCGGCTTAGTCGGATAAACTGTTCGACCAATTAAAGACCCTGTTTCCAATTCACGTAGATTTTCTGATAAAACCTTCTTAGTAATTGGACTCAAGGTTCTTTCTAACTGCCCATATCTCTTTTTACCACTGAGTAATTCGTGAATAATAAGAACTTTCCATTTGCTCGAAATAAGTGATAATGTTAATTTTACAGGGCATGAATTTTCAACCATGAAAATTCCTCGCTCTCTTTAACAAGAAGATAGAAAATAGTCCATTTGCACTGGCCCCAAAACTAGACAGGAAATCTAAGAACTGGGGTGTATGTCAAATGGACTATTTTTAATCTGTAACAAACTTAGTCAAGATACCATTGATAAACTTGGCGGAAGTTTGGTCTGAGTAGGTCTTGGCCAACTCGATAATCTCGTTGAGAGCCACCTTGGCAGGCGTTTCATCATAGTACTTGACTTCAAAAAGTCCTAAACGCAAGAGACTGCGGTCAGTCAAGGTTAGGCGTTCCAAGCTCCAACCTTCCTTGAGGTTTTTAGCAATCTGGCTATCAAGTTCAGCTAGGTTATCTACAGTTCCTTTAACGAGATTCAAAAGGAAGGCTGGAACTTCAAATTCCTGTTCGTCCTCGGCTATCTTATCGTAGGTGTAGGCAAAATTAGCGGCTTGGAGAAAGTCAGCTTGACCGAACTCCAGACTAAAGATAGCTTGAAAAGCCCGTTGGCGTAAATTATATCTCGAATCAGTCATCCAGGAAGTCCTCGGCAAATAGGGCTGTCATGTCTGGTTTTGGTGTCTTTTCAGGGACAATTCCTACTACATGGACATTGACATCAGAAAGTTCAACTTCGGCCATATCATAGACGGCCGACTTAACAGCTCTTTGGACTTCAATGGAAACAGCAGGTACATTAACCCCATACTGCAATTGCAGGTAAATATCTGCTGTTACTTTATCATCATCACTGGTTGTGAGATAGACACCACGACTAAGAGTGGTTTTACTGATATTATCAGTAACGGCCTTATTATTGAGTGAATAAACCCCATCAACCTTAGTAGCCGCAATGCCTGTAATTACTTCCAACACACGTGGGGAAATGACAATATCACCAATTGTTTCTGTCATAGGTCCGTCCTTTCTCTAATTTTTTATTGAAATTTATGTCGCTTAGCAAAACAAGTCAAAACATTTCTTTGTCTCTTGTTTGATTGCGACGTTTCTGTGGAAAAAAAGATGACGTTTCCTAGATGCTTAAGGCATCTGTGTCACTTTCCTAAGATCTTCGAAGTGCTTAACAGCTTTGCACCTTTGGTTTACGCCCGAGAGACGTAGGTTCCTTCTTGGGTGTTGATGACCAATTTTTGGCCAACTTCGATGAAGTCTGGAACGTTAACTACGAGACCCGTTTCCAAGGTCGCTGGTTTACCTGAACCGGTTACGGTAGCTCCCTTGATTGAAGGTTGGGTATCAGTAACGGTCAATTCAACGGTTGTTGGAACTTGCACCCCAATCACTTCTGTTCCGTAGAATTGAATCTTAACTTCGCCATTTTCCAAGATGTAGCGCAATTCATTTTCTACATTAGCCACAGGAATTTCGTATTGGTCGTAAGTTTCGCTATTCATGAAGTAGGCTGTATCATCCATCTTGTAAAGGTATTGAGCCGGAACAGTTTCGATGATAGCTTGTTCAAATTTTTCTTCCGGACGGTAGGTCGTATCAAAAGTTGAACCTGAACGCACGTCACGCAGTTTCATCCGCATAACGGTATTACCCTTACCTGGTTTATGGTGGCTAGCTTCCAAGACACGAATCAATTTTCCATCGGCTGTCACGAAAGTCATACCAGCTCTAAGCTTGCTTGCTTCAATCATGTTTATCTACCTCTTTATTAATTTAATTATCAGTTTATTCTATCACATTTCCTAAGGGGACTCAAATCTTTTATGGTATCCAAGACTTTTAGTGGCTCTTAAGAAAATTTTCACGCTGTCTTAAGAAAACTAAGTTAGGATAGGCCCCATTACTTTTTAAGGAGGTACTGATTATGGCAAACTCACCGAAACACAGAACCGAACTAAAGGGTTATGGTACCCTACGTAAAAGCAAGGCACACGGATTGGTGGGAGCACTAATCCTGTCAGGTGCTCTTATCACGACGGGGGTGATATCCTCTTCTACTTTTGCCGAAGAGCAAGCAGGAGAAGTCACAACAACAAGTCAGTCAAAAGAAACAACAGTTTCGACTGATACAGCAACTTCAGGCACAACTGAGAACTCTCAAACGCAGTCAACTGACACACAAACTACCAATACTAGCTCAACAGAGCAAACCAACTCTCAAAGCACTTCTGAACAAACGAGTACGGAAGCAACAAGTTCCGAAACCAGCTCTAGCCCAGAGACTGTTAACTCTTCGAGCGCAAGCAGCTCTGAAGGAGCTGAGACAAGACTTTCAGAAGGTTCGTCCACAGCTAGCACTTCCACAGAGGCAGGTTCTTCTACCGCCAGCTCCGAACTAGCTTCTGCCTCGCAAGCCGCTAGCTCAGCAGATAGTGACACTAATAATGAAACAAGTTCAACCACAATCACCTTTTCAACAGATAGTGATACAGGTGAATCAACTGTTTCCACCGATGTTGCAGATACTGCAGAAACAGCAGCTGTGACGGTTTCCAACTATATTGTTACCATTACAGAAGCTGGTAGCTATGTCTTAAGTGGTAAGGCCAATGGCTATCAAATTGTCGTAGACAGCAGTGTGGCTGATCAAGTAACACTCATTCTTGATAATCTTGATTTGACCTCCAGCAATATCTACTCTGCGGGCGACTTAACCATCTCTGTCAGTTCTGATAGTTCAGTAAGTTCAGATAGCACTAATGCGATTGAAGCCGAAGGAGCTCTGACAATTTCCAGCAGCAACTCCAGCAATCTGACAGCAACGGCAACAAGTAACCATGCTATAAAGGCAGATAGCGTTAATCTCTCCAACCTCGGTCTAGCACTCACTTCTAGTGACAAGGACGGGATTCATGCCACTAGCAGCTTGACCCTCGATAAGGTTACAATGACTATTTCAGCCGGCGATGATGGTATCCAAGTAGACGATGATACCGATGTCAATTCGGGTGATTTAATCATCACTGACTCTGGCATCACCATAACATCAACCGATAAAGGAATTACTGTTTCAGACAGTGCAACGGTTGATGGAGAGACGAATCTGACAATAACCGCTGGAGACGAAGGCATTGAGGGACGTTCCATCAATCTCAATAGCGGTACCATTACGATTGACGCTGGTGATGACGGCCTCAATGCCACTGAATGGACAACTAAGGACGATGCTGATTTAAGTAATTTAACAAATACAACCGCAGATATCGAAAATACGGTCATCATTACTATTGCTGGCGCTACTGTCACTATCAGTGCAGATGGAGATGGTATTGATAGCAACGGAAACCTAGCTATCTCTGCCGGTTCTGTCTACGTGACACAAACATCGGTTGACAATTCTGCCCTTGACTATGATGGTACTGGCATCATCTCTGGCGGAACCGTCTGGGCTTTGGGAAATCAGGGAATGGCTCAAGCCTTTACAACAGGGTCCAGTCAGGCCTATATTATGGCTAATCTGTCAAGTTCAGAAGGAGATACTGTCACCGTAACGGACAGCGATGGTAATCTCATTGCAACCACTACTGCAACAACTTCCTTCGGTAACGTGGTCTTTAGCGATGCTGTCTTAGAATCAGGACAAACCTACACGATTACCACTTCATCTGGCTCCACGACAACTGCCACGGCAACAGAAGAAACTTCTGCCAATGCTTTCGGTGGTATGGGAGGCGGACCTAATGGTGCTCCTGACCAATCTGGAAATATGACGCCACCTAATGGTGCTCCTAGCCAATCTGGAAATATGACACCACCTAATGGATTTCCGGCAAATCCCGGACAAGCACCAGACTTCTCAAGCACCACCAGCAACATGAGTGAGACTGTAGCAGGGTCTAGCAGTACTAGTGAAACAAGTTCAAATACGGATGCGGCATCGACTACACCGGCAAATTCTGAAACTCAGGCAGATAGTACAGCGTCGCTGCCAGCAACTGAACAAGAATCCGATACCTCAAGTACTAGCGAAGCAGGATCCACTAGCACCAGTGAAATTAGCTCAAATACGGATGCGGCATCGACTACACCAGCAAGTTCTGAAACTCAGGCAGATAGTACAGCGTCGCAACCAGCAAATTCTGAAACTCAGGCAGATAGTACAGCGTCGCAACCAGCAACAGAACAAGAACCAGGTACCAGCACCAGTGAAGTAAGTTCAAGCACTGACACGATATCAACTACACCGACAAATGTTGCAAATCATGCCGATAATGGAATTAGTTCAGCAAGCGAACAGGCTGCTGGCAAGACTAGATCCACCGATTCCCAAGGTAAGGCTGGACAGGTTCCTAATAGCACGAATGCCACTGGAAGAGGAGACTCAACCGCCAATAAATCAGAAACCAGCCAGCCTAGGCCAGACTTCACAAGTGATACGGCTGCCACAGCTAGTAGACAGGCTAAAGGAGCAGGGAAAACTGACCAACCTAGGCAAGAAGTACAGGCTAATGGAAAAAGCCAAGGTGCAGAGGCTCTCAGAGAAGATCAGACATCACAGTTGACTTCGTCAACACCCACTAAACAGGCTCAAAATAAGCAACATTCCCAACAAAACTGGCTCCCAAGCCAAAAATCTGAGGGGCAACAGACTGAACAAGTTCAAGAGGCGATAAATCATTTCACCTCCACTTCTTCTCAAAAAAATGAGCGGACAGAATCACCTCAAAAAGAGACTCAAAAAAATCCAGAAAAGAGAACTTCTCAAAATCAAGCTTTCCAAAAAACAAGAAGCAACTCTCTCCTTGCGACTATTCTAAACTGGCTCTTAGGTCAGCTTAACTAACGATGTCCGTCCTCAAAAAGGACTAAAAAGCACTGATAAAACTGATAAGAATGCCCTCAGTCTTCCCCTAAAATAATATGGGGAACATCATGCTGGATATAGTCCACACCCTTTTGCTTCATCAACTCGATAGCCAGAGCATTGGGACGATAGTCAGCCTTATAGGTGATCTTCTTGACACCCGCCTGCAAGAGCGCCTTAGTACAGTTGATACAGGGGAAATGGGTAACATAGATTTCAGTATTTTTGGTCGAGATTCCTTCCTTGGCACATTGAATCAGGGCATTCATTTCTGCGTGAACCGTCCGAATACAGTGACCGTCTTCCATGTAATGACCGACCTCATTACAGTTGTCAGTCTCGGAAACACCTCCATTGTAGCCGGTCGCAATAATCCGCTTATCCTTGACCAGAACCGCACCAACATAAGCTCGATCGCAGGTTGATCGCTTAGAAATCAGCTCAGCATTGGCCATAAAATAATCCTGCCAAGATAGTCGTTCTTCCGTCATAAAACCTCCTAAATGACAATTAATTCCTTGGGGGCTTGAGTCAAAACCTGACAGCCTGTCTTAGTTACCAGAATATCATCTTCAATTCTGACCCCGAATTTTCCATCCAGATAAATCCCAGGCTCATCGGTAATGGTCATCCCAGCCTCCACCAAGTCCGCTGATTGACCAAAGTAAGGAATTTCATGAATAGCTAAACCAATGCCATGACCAATACCATGGGTAAAGAAATCACCGTAACCAGCTTGAGCGATAACTTGGCGAGCAATCCGATCATAATCACAGCGTTTTATTCCCGCCTTGACATCATCAATAACCGCCCGATTACTCTTGAGGACAAGCTCATAGACAGCCCGCTCCTCATCGGAAGGCTGACCGATATGGATAGTCCGTGTCATATCGCTGACATAATGGTTATAGATACAACCAAAATCCATGGTTAAAGTCTCACCCTGACGAATGATTTTATCGCTGGCTCGACCGTGGGGCATGGCTGACCGCTGACCCGAAGCCACGATAAAGTCAAAAGAAGGACCGCTGGCTCCTAATCCTCGCATCCGAAAATCAAGAAAATTAGCAAGGTCAATTTCACTGGTCTGGTTGGGTTTGATAAAGTCCAAAGCATCTAAGAAGGCCTGATCAGAAATCTTGCAGGCCTGACCAATGGTTTCAATTTCACCAGAGTCTTTAATCATCCGCAAGTTCTCAATCAAATCGTTCAGCGACTCTAGCTGGTAACCTGTAAAAATAGACCGCAAGTGCTGATAAAAATTATAAGAGATTGCCTCTCCCTCAAAGCCAATCGTCTTCAACTTATCGTCTCTGATAAGCTGAGCAATTTCAGTCAGAGGCTGGCGAGTCTCAATAATATCAAAACCCTTAACCTGCTCTCTAGCTAAAAGACTATAGCGAGAGTCCGTCAGAAAGAGTCGGAGTCCTTCTGAGATAAAAATTGTTCCAGCCGTTCCATGAAAGCCAGTCAAATAATAGATATTGGTCAGATTAGTGACTAGGAAGCCATCGCAAGCCGTCTGCTTCAGGGATGTCACTAATTTTTCAACACGCGCCTCAGACACCTGAGAATCACCTCCCCTTTAATGACTTTATTCTAGCATGATTAGACTGAAATTACTAATTTAAATGAACCAAAGAGGCCCCGACACCATGATGGAGGCGGGGGTAATTCAAGTATACATTACTTGTTTCTAAAAAATTGGAAAAGTTTGATTAAATAGATAATAGCCATACTTAAAACGGTAAGCAAAAGTACAATAAACATAAACTTTCCAATTTGTTTACTCGGTGATAGGATAGTGATAAGAGCTAGAATAGCAATTAAAAATATTAGGAAATTATCTTTGAAAAATTTACTCATAATAGTAACTAAACCTGTGAGCCTGCTATTCCGCAAGTCGTTCCAGCTATTAATCCTTCACCTATTCCACCCAAAACAGCTCCTACAACACTTCCAGCTCCCGGTTCTGCTGCAGTTCCAGCAATCAAACCTTTTCCTGCTCCATCAATAGCTCCGCCGATAAAACCTCCTGCGAAACCTATTGTAGCACCCCAGACATTAAATCTACCACCAATTTCTACAAGATTTTCACTATCTACAATTTCAAAATCATTAAACGCTATAGAATTCATATATTCCTCCATATTAGTTAATTGTATTGTTTGTCGAATTTTACAAATCTAAATATTTATAGCCAGCAAGACCTGTCGCTGTACCAGCCACGAGTCCTTGACCAACTCCACAAAGAAGCGCACCTGCAATAGTACCTGCACCAGGTTCTGCCAAAGTTCCAGCATCATCACCTGTCATTGCACCCTTAAGAAAGCCTCCAGCAAAACCACCTGCAAAACCAACAACTACTCCAAAGGCATTTCCTGCGTCAATTTCTGTGAGATAATCTGCATCAGCTACTTCAAAGTTTTCTAACACCATAGTATCCAATGTTACTGTGTTCATAAAAATTCTCCTTATTCTAAACTTCCGAAGGAATCAGCAAGTATCCCCAGCAACAAATTTAATTTATGCCCCTAATCCTATCGCTTATATTTTTTCTTAATCAAGGCCCTCTAGTTTACTTTTATTAGATTGTTAAAGATGCAAAAAAATATATATAAATTTTCTGATAATTATTTTTCACTAGATTGGAATTGGCATCTTAATATCTCACTCTAGTAGTTTAGTAAAATTGCTTGGGATTTAAGAACCTAGAGCTGCTCTCATGCCAGGGAAACTTAAAATATTAATCTCCTTGAAGACATCTTCCTGAATTAATCGTTTTTTATAAGTACTATGTCAGTAAAAGGCCTCTTTTAATTGCAGACCTCAACTTCCATCTAAAAGGACTAATTCCCATACAATGCAGAAACGCAATCTTTCATCTAATATAATGTCTAACTTTTGGGAGGCACTTTATCCTATACGACTAATCTTTTCTGATTCAGAAACATTAATAAAAACTTTAGGGAGCTTCCCTTGTTTCCCCTAAGCTCTCCCAGATAATAAAATACACTAAGAAAAAGGAACCGAGATTATTCTCAGCACCTTATCGTATTCTTCATTAATCTTTAATTTTTAAAGCCTTCTTGATAGCCGAAACTTGCATCTCAGCGTAGGCCTCAGGATTTGATTTGGCCAGAGCCTGCATTGCTTGGGCCTTGGCAGAATCAGCAGCCATTTGACCTTGCAGCTGTTTGGCAAGACCCGCTAATTTCTTGGCTTGATCTTGTGACAGAACCAGCCAAGTTTTCTTGGGGACTTGAACAACAGATTTTTGGGAGACCAATTCCCCTGATTCCCCACCAAAACCATAGAGCAATTTAGCCGTTTTTGACTTCCAAACGTACCGCTTGGTCGTGGTTTTAACTTGAGCCTCTTTGACATCAGCCAATTGGTAGGTTGCTGTTTTCTTGACAGCTTCCGTTGCATGTTTGGTATCTGGAATGAAGTATGCCTTGGCATCCTTATCTTCCTTGCCAGCTCGGTAAACTAGAACCTTACTGCTTGCCTTGCTGCCCAGATCCTTATAAACGAGGACACCATAGGGAAGCTTACTATCTCCAGCAGTATAAATCTTTTGAGTTACCACCCTATTTTCAACCGTCATACCTGTATGATTAACAAAATGATCGGTCAGGAGGTAGACAGAACCAGCCAAGACTAGGAGGGACAGAAGCCCTAGCCCATAGCGCAGAGCTTTTGAAGACAGTAGCATCAATGAGCCAAAGGTTGCCAAGGTTGCTAGTCCAATAATTAAAATAATCATTTATCATTGTCCTCCTTTTCAATGATTTTCCCCTTACGCAACAAGAGAGCGACGAATAAACCTAAGACTGCAAAGGATAGTCCCAGAGTAAAGGAAACATGGAAGCCGGATAGACTAGCATCAATCATTTTTGAGCCATACTTCAAGGGATCCATGGCTTTCAAGGCAGCAGATGGCTTATTGTCGTTGATAACATTTTGGGTCACACTGGACAAGAGAGCGACAACGATGGCAGAAGCAATTTGCCGTACCGTATTGTTAGCCGCCGTACCGTGGGCCGCTTCATGGGGAGGAAGTGCACTCATAGCACTGGCAGTCAGTGGCATCATAATCATGGCAATGCCAAACATCCGAACGGCATAGAGCAAGCTGATGAAGTGGTCAGGTGTTGATGCCGTCAGGAAGATAAAGGGAACTGTACCAATTCCCAAGATAATAAAACCAATCATAGCTAGGCGACGCGCACCAACCTTATCGTAGACACTACCGGAAATTGGGCTGACTATCCCCATCATCAAGGCACCTGGCAAAAGAGCCAAACCAGAGTCAAGAGCAGACAGACCGTGAACATTTTGCATATAAAGAGGCAGCATCATTTCGACCCCCATCATGGCCATCATTGAAAGAGCAATGGCGATGGTTGTCACAAGAAACTGTTTGTTTTCAAAAACCGAAATGTCCAAGAATGGTTGATCCATATGCAGCTGGCGGTAGGCAAAAAGGATGATAACGATCAGCCCAATAATAATCGGTGCAATGACATAACCCATATTTTCCCAACCATGGTCGGCAACATTAGTGAAGCCCCAAAGGAAGCTGCCAAAACCAAGGATAGACAGAACCAGAGAAGGTAAGTCCAACTTGACAGACTTATTATCAACAACATCCTTAATTAAGAAGGGGGACAGGATGAGGGACAAAATCAAAATAGCCAAGGGAATGATAAAGATGGCCCGCCAGCTTAAATCATGACCAAAGAGACTAAAATTCTGTTTGAGAATCCAGCCAGCCAATGTTGGACCAATGGCTGGAGCCAGTCCAACGACCAGACCATTGAGCCCCATGGCAGCTCCCCGCTGTTCTGCAGGGAAGACATTAACCATGACCACCTGAATCAGGGGCATAGTGATCCCAACAGCACAGGCTTGAATAATCCGTCCAACCAGAAAAATATTCCAGTTAGAAGTTGGAGCCAAAGTGGTCATCAGGAGTCCCACCACCAGAATGACATAGGCACTAAAATAGAGCCACTTGGTTGAAAAACGGGTAGCCAAAAAGGCCGATACTGGAATCATAATCCCATTAGCCAACAGGAACCAAGTGATCGCCTCTTGGGCCGTTGACAAAGAAATGTCAAAACTCTTCATCAAGGTTGGGATAGCTGTCCCTAAGCTGGTTTGGTTGAGAACCCCTGCGAAGGTAGCCACCAGCAAGAGAACAATCATAGCTGTCCTGTTATAGGATTTTCCATGAATATCATGTGTACTTCTCGACATCGTACAACTCCTTTTCATAAAATGTTAGGCAATAAGAAAACTTAAAAGAAATGCTCTTCTTTCAAGTCTATCTAGCCTATTCGTCAGTCTACCGGCCTAGCCAGCAGTTATCACGAAAACTATTTTACTCATTTTTTCAGAAAGGTCAAGAAAAGCGAATGGAAAAAATTCAGATATTCTGTAGGAAAATTTGGAAATCCAGCTAGAGCACTGTATAGAAGCTTTTTTCCAATGGTAAAGATTGGCAAAAAAAGACGAAGGCTGGGAGATCCTGTTACCACTCCTATCTTGCCTTCGCTTTATCTATCATAAGCTTGAAATCAGCTTTTTATTTTCAAAATCTCCTTGATCATCTTCACCTGCATTTGGGCATAAGCTTGCGGATCCGATTGAGCAAGTTCCTGAATCTGCCTAGCTTGTTGGGGATTGGCTGCCATCTGGGACTTCATTTGTTCCTTCATTTGTCCTGCCACGGACGACAGCTTTTTAGCCTGGTCTGGTGTCAAGGCCAGCCAAGTTTTCTTGGGGAGTTGGACGACCGATTTTTGAGAAACGAGTTCTTTGTTTTCCCCGCCAAAACCGTAGAGCCTTTTGGCTGTCTGAGACTTCCAAACATAGCGTTTAGTTGTCGTCTTAACCTGAGCCTGTTTAACATCCGCCAGTTCAAAATCTACTGACTTTTTAACAGCCTCGATGGCATCTTTTTTATCTGGGACAAAGTGACTCGTCGCCTTTTTATCGTCTTTTTGATTACGGTAAATAATGACCTTGTTGTCTGTCTTAGTTCCTAAATTTTTATAAATAATCATCCCATAAGCTTGACTAGGGTCACCGGCAGAATAAATCTGCTGTGTTGTCGTTGTCGTTTCAACCTTCATTCCCGTATGATTAAGAAAATGATCCGTCAGGAAGTAGACCGAAAGTCCTAAAATGGCCATAGACAAGATACCAAGTAGGTAGCGTAGACTGGCTTTTGAAATTAACATCCAGCTAACAAAGGTGGCCAGTGTTGCTAGAGCTATTATTAAAATCATCATGGATTAGTCCCCCTCTCTTTCAATAATTTTACCCTTGCGAAGCAAGAGAGCGACCGCAATACCCATCAGGGCAAAAGCTAAGCCCAAAGCAAAGGAGGCATGAAAGCCATCTAAGCTAGCACTAATGGTCTTAGAAGCATAAGACAACGGATTTTCTAACTTAAGACTAGCAGCTGGTTTATGATCTGTAATGATATTTTGCGTTACACTAGAAGCTAGAGCTACAACAATTGCCGAAGCAATTTGCCGCACCGTGTTGTTGGCTGCCGTTCCGTGAGCTGCTTCCCTTGTTGGTAAAGCACTCATGGCACTGGCTGTTAATGGCATCATAATCATTCCCAGTCCAAACATCCGAACGGCATAAAGCAGGGTAATGAAATGATTAGGGGTCGCAGCTGTTAAATAGACAAAGGGAACTGTACCAATGGCCAAAATAGCAACTCCCATCATGGCCATCATGGAAAGAGCAACAGCAATTGTTGTCACTAAGAATTGTTTATTCTTAAAGACAGAGATATCAAGGAAGGGCTCATCCATCCGCAGTTGGCGGTAGGCAAAGAGGGCGATAATTAGTAAGCCAAGAATAATCGGAGCAAGGACATAAGTCATATCTCCCCAACCCTTGTCGGCTACATTGGTGAAGCCCCAAAGGAAACTACCAAAGCCAAGAATTGAAAGGAAGAGTGAAATCATATCCAGCTTGACCCGCTTGTTATCCACAACATCTTTGACAATGAAAGGAGACAAAAGCAAGGCCACTGCTACAATGGCTAAAGGCAGGATAAAGATACCTCGCCAAGTCAAATCATGACCAAAAAGATTAAAATTCTGCTTGAGTACCCAATCAGCCAAGGTTGGACCAACAGCGGGAGCTAGACCAACAACCAGACCATTGAGCCCCATGGCTACCCCCCTCTTTGTTCAGGCGGAAAGACATGAACCATAACGACCTGCATCAGAGGCACAGAAATGCCTACTGCACAGGCTTGAATGACACGTCCAATCGGGAAAATATACCAATTGGATGTTGGTGCAAAGGTGGTCATTAAGAGACCGATATTTAAAAGAAAATAGGCACTAAAAGAAAGCCATTTGGTTGAAAATCGGGTCGCTAAGAAAGCTGAGACCGGAATCATAATTCCATTCGCCAGGAGGAACTAGGTTGTTGCCTGTTGGGCTGTCGACAAAGAGAGGTCAAAACTCTTCATTAAGGTTGGAATAGCCGTCCCTAGACTGGTCTGGTTGAGAACCCCAGCGAAGGTAGCAATCAATAATAGGATAATCATGATGGTCCGATTATAGGGCTTACCATGAATATCATGCGTACTTCTGGACATAAATACAACTCCTTTTCATTAGAATGCTAAAACTCTTCGAAAATCGAAACAATCCGACGGACAAAGCAATCTAGGATTTAGAAAATCTTGATTTGCAACGGCAGCCACTATCGCGGTCCACCTATACCTCATTAGGGGGCAGAGGTCTTTGCTCCTTACTATTTCCAATTTTCATTTAGTATAAAACAGAAAGAATCATTGATAAACCAACTGTTTTCAGATTTAATGTTTACCTACTTCTCCAAACTGCTAATGGTTATCAAGAGAACTACTAGCTTGATCCCCGAGAACAGAAAAAATTTAATGATAGGCTGCCTTTGACGTGCACTCCAAAGACAAAAATATAAGAACTAAGTGATGATAGGATAACTAGTTATCACGGGAACTATTCTACTCGTTTTTTTGAATTCGTCAAGGAAAAAATGAAAATTTTATGAAATAGTTTTTAGAAAATACCTTTTCTCCGACAATTTCAATCTTTTTAGCTTAAGTTCTGTCACTTTTGCAAATTTGGCGGGGGAAAAAATAAAAGAGCGGTACAAGAGCACCCTTGGAATTTCTTAATGATTTTAGTTTGACTATCAAATTATTAATTTTTATTAACCAATCTCTTTTGCTTATTGTTGTGGCATTTGACCGGCATCACCACTAACTTGACTTTGGTCGCCACCTTGGCCCTCTTGTCCCTGACTCTGGTCCCCTTGTGCCTGTTGACCCTCGTCTTGGGTTGATTGATCTAGATCAGAGTCTTGGTTGCCGTCATTATAGTCAGAGTATCCATAATCGTCTTCGTTGCTATCAGAATAACTGCTTGGATCACTTGATTCGTTACGACTTGAACTTGAAGAAGAACTAGAAGAGGAAGATGGCTGAGTGCGATACTCTTTTGTTTTAGATGCTGACCTTTTCTTTTTTACTTTCGACTTAGGCTTGCTAATCTTCGATTTTGACGATTCTGAACTGATTATTTCGCTACTAGTAGATTGGTCAGAGAAATTATCTGTCGATGGTCTAACAGTATGATTAAGATAGACTAACCAGAATATAAGAAGCAAAAGTAACGACAAAAGGATTGCCATAAAGGACTTCCAAAACTTATCCCTACTCATTTTTCTTTGATGATTGGACACGGCAAATGCACTAGGTGAGATACTTTTGGGTTCCGAGGCTCCCAGTGAATTGGACAAGTTATTATCTAATCCATAGCCAATGACTTCTCTTTCTACCTCAGAAGTAACCTCTGGGGAAATTGAAGAAACTTCTAACAAGTAAACCGTGTTAAGCCTAGGATTGAAAATTCCTAATTTAGTTATGGATGAAAAATCATCATAAATAGAGTGTCGACCTAGGAGGTAATAAATCAAAAGTTGTAACGTTTGATTTTTGTTGATGGCTGAGCGGGATACTTTGAAATCCCAGAGTGTGTCCTTGGTCAGGAAGTCTCCATCTCCTGAATTAATAAGCTCGGTATAAGCCCCTTCGAAGGTGAAACCGTCCTTGGTAACTGGGCCAAATTGCTTGAAAAACTTTAGACTGCGTATGACCATCTTTCGAACATTAAAAATCGTCCATTTATCAGGCTCTATCTCCTCAATTGGTTTATAGCCTTGCGGACCCGCTCGAAATACAACATCGTAACCAACTAGCTTAATGGTACTGACGATAGACCTATCATCAAGTGCAGCAATACTAGCCAAAAGTTCTCTTGCAACATTTCCCTCACCAATTATCTCTGCTCCCCGCAAGGAAATCGCAAATGCCCTTTCCTTAGGACTACCATTCATAAAACGTGATAAATAGTCCACCGACAGACCAATTAAACTGGGATGGACATTTTCCTGACTATAAAGATTGACCCCATCATCAAGTTCAATCTTACTAAAATCTTTAGCTGGGAGGTAGCCACCACGAGGTTGCCTTACCTCCCTAATGCGTTGTGTTACTGAAACCATAGCCTATCCCAGTTCTTTAATTAATTGCCAACCTTAGTATAAGAGTCATTTTCATAGACAGTATAATTAGAATAATTTGGCTTCTCATTCATTCCATACTGCCAAAGAATCGGATATAAAGTACGTCCATCGGGACTTAATTTATAACCAAAATCATATTTAACACCTACTCCACCTAGCTGAGCAGGTAGTACAGTCCCCGTATAATCAACAATTCGATAGGTCGTATCATCAACAGGAGCTACTGAATATACAGTTCCCGACATTTCAGAGCTACTACCGTCACCTCCTTTGATTTTTATACGTAAATCTCCATTACCATAAAAGGTAATAGTCGTTGCTGACCCTGACATGCTACCTTGCCAAGTTCCGACCATTTGGCTAGGGAAAACACCGTCATAAGAAGGACTATTGTCCTCTGTAGTAGTATCAGACTTAGAAGCTGTGTCTGTTTGATTACTAGCATCTTGACTCTGAATCAAGGAAGTAGAACTCGTTTGAAGCTGATTGGCTTGTTCCTCTTTGTTTTGATAAGAATTCCAGAGGAAAAAAGCAACAAAGGCCAAAATGATTAAAATCAAGCCAAGAAAAATATTATAAATGATTTGTCTGCGTCTCTCCTGACGTTCTAGCTCAGCCTTTTCTAGATAATAAGCATTTTGTTCTAAGATTGCTTCATCCAATAGATTCTTAACCCCTTGTCGCTGTTTAGAATCACTCGTCTGTGCTAAAGCCAACTCTAACCGGGAGATTTTCTCTCGCATTTCCCTCTCCTGCTGCTCATCTAAAATCTCCCGATGAAATCTTTCTTGGTCCCGCCGCATCTTTCCTAATTCCGAAGCTTGACGCGATTGCTCCCAAGTGTTACGGTCAATAGAATTTTTGATCTCCCAATCGTCCATACTATTCTCTCCCTCACTTAAACATAATGTTAATTTTCTAAAAATTATAGAACACCTTTAGTATAGCAAAGTCCAGCCTCTAAGACAATATTACCAAGAAATAAAACTTTACAAGCTAGGAAGATTTGTCCTAAATTTATTTGGAAATTTTTATACTTTTTTCAATTTCTACCCTTTTCTCAAACAGAAATTTTGCGAAAGAAAAAGACCAACCGAAAATTCGGACGGTCTGAAACAGGATCTTGAGAGTCATAAAATTGAGGCTAGACTCTTGGTTAACTAGATTTCTACTGCCTCAAGTGCAGCTTGTTGAAGCAGGAAGTCTTTGAAGTAGGGTAAACTAAAAGTCAATTGACCCCGCTCTGGACTTGTTAGGACCTGACTTTTCAGTAAACGATCACGATAGACATTAACATAGGCCTTAGTTTTACCAAGCTCTTCAACTAAGTAAGCAGATGGCACCTCCAGAACATCGTTCTGAGCCATGACCTTAAGAAAGAGTTTCTCCTGCCCAGTAAATTGCCGATACATGAGAGTGTAGACATTCTGGAAAAGATAGGCTTGATAAGTAGGCAGAACAGCTTCCAAATCCTTGTCAGTCACCCTCTTTTTATTTTCAGTTTGATTCCAGAGAAGATAGCCTAAAAGTTGAAAGGCATAGGCATAGCCCTTAACATAAGCAGCCATTTTTGTTAGAACTTCTGAACTAATTTGCCGTCCCCCCTTACCAAAGGTCTTGAGATAACTGTCCATTATTGAATAGTCACCTAAAGTAGGTAAAAGAATTTTATTGGCTCTAAGCAAAAAGGTTAAAACATCATGAGTAATCAACTGATTGATATTCTCCGGAAGTCCTGCTAATAAAATAGCAATTTTGAATTTTTTCCGCACTAGAACTTGGTAAAAAGAGGCGAATTCTCTGACAGCTTTTGTATTGGTTACCTCATCAATCGTCAACAGTAGGGAAATATTTTTCTTAGTTAATTGTTCGAGCAAGCTTTCAATCTTAATTTTAGCGGCCTCCCCTTCTTCCTTTCTTGAAAAAGAAGCGGATAAACCAAAGGCACTCAGGCCCAAACTTTGGATAGAAGCAGCTAATGCCTGATTTGTTTTACTTTCTTTCTCTAAGTAATCAGCAAAATCCTCAATTAAGCCATCTGAAATTGATAAATCAATGGTCAACCACTTGTCGTCCTTGGCCAACTTTTCCGAGACCTCAGTCATAAAACTAGTCTTACCTGACCCTCTCATACCATAGACTAGACTGGTCTGAAAGAGGCTATTTTCATCTTTTAAAGCCTTAAGGGTTGTCTCAACTAACTCGCTTCGATCCAAAAAAATCTTGGGAACTTTACCAAATCCTACATCAAAAGGATTCATAGGTTTCTCCTTTATACTTTTTATATTCTTTTATACTACTTTATACTTTTGTTTATATTTTATACTGCTTTATACTTTTTGGCAAGCTGAATTGAGTTTGGGAACGACCTTTGCTAAAAAAACACCACCCTTTCGGATGGCGTTTGCATTAGTTTAACTTGTCTTGCAGGTATTGGCCGGTGAAGGATTGGGCATTTTGGCCCACTTCTTCTGGGGTGCCGGTGGCGATGACTTGGCCACCGCCAACACCACCTTCTGGTCCCAGGTCAATCAGGTGGTCAGCAGTCTTGATGACATCCAGATTGTGCTCGATAACTAGGACTGTATTGCCTTCATTGACGAAGCGTTCCAGGACCTTGAGCAGGCGAGCAATATCGTCGGTATGGAGGCCAGTGGTTGGTTCATCCAAGATATAAAAGGACTTACCGGTAGAGCGTTTATGGAGCTCAGAAGCTAGCTTCATCCGTTGGGCTTCCCCACCAGACAGAGTTGTAGCGGGTTGTCCCAGCGTGACATAACCCAAGCCAACATCCTTGATGGTTTGGAGTTTTCTGGCAATCTTTGGAATTGGTGCGAAGAAGTCAACTGCATCGTTGACGGTCATGTCAAGAACTTCAGCGATATTCTTCTCCTTATAGTGAACTTCCAGGGTTTCGCTATTGTAACGAGTACCATGACAAACTTCACAGGGAACATAAACATCGGGCAGAAAGTGCATTTCAATCTTGATGATCCCGTCACCCGAGCAGGCCTCACAGCGGCCACCCTTGACATTGAAGCTAAAGCGGCCCTTCTTGTAACCACGAATTTTGGCTTCGTTGGTCTTGGCAAAGAGGTCCCTAATATCATCGAAAACACCTGTATAGGTGGCTGGATTGGAACGAGGGGTCCGACCGATTGGGCTTTGGTCAATATCAATCAAGCGTTCAATATTGTCAATGCCTTCCACGCTCTTGTGCTTACCAGGCTTTTCCGAATTTCGATTGAGCTTCTGGGCAATGGCCTTCTTGAGAATGGAATTGACCAGGGTAGATTTTCCAGAGCCCGAAACTCCTGTGACGGCAATGAATTTGCCCAGAGGGAATTTCACGTTAATATTTTGCAAGTTATGCTCGGACGCTCCCCTGACCTCAATGAAACGACCATTACCCTTTCGTCTTTGGCTGGGAACAGGAATTTCCTTTTTACCAGACAGGTATTGACCGGTAATGGATTTCTTGACCCTGGCCACTTGTTTGGGAGTACCCGAGGCAACAATTTCCCCACCAAATTGGCCAGCACCGGGGCCGACATCAATCAGCCAGTCGGCCTGTCGCATGGTATCTTCATCGTGTTCGACCACGATTAGGGTATTGCCTAGGTCCCGCATCTTCTTGAGGCTGGCAATCAGACGGTCATTGTCTCTCTGGTGTAGACCAATTGAGGGTTCATCTAGGACGTAGAGAACACCACTCAGGTTAGAACCAATCTGGGTCGCCAGCCGAATCCGTTGGCTTTCCCCACCCGACAAGGTTCCTGCCATCCGAGATAGGGTCAAATAGTTGAGACCAACATTGTTGAGGAAGGTCAAGCGGTCCTTGATTTCCTTGAGAATGGGACCGGCAATGGTGGCTTGATTATCTGACAGTTGCAAAGTTTCCAGATGAGCTAAATGATCTTGAATAGAGAGGTCGGAAATCTGACCGATATTGAGACCATCTTGGCCACCAACCTTAACTGAGAGGGCGGCGTCATTGAGGCGATAGCCGTGGCAGGTCGCACAGGTCAGCTCATTCATATAGCCCCGCATGACATTGCGGGTAAAATCACTGTTGGTCTCGTGGTAGCGGCGATTGACATTATTGACAACCCCTTCAAAGGGAATATCAATATCCCGCACGCCACCAAAGTCATTAACATAGTGAAAATGGAATTCCTTGTCATCAGAACCATAGAGAACGAGATCCTGCTGGTCTTGGGGCAGATCCTCAAAAGGCGTATCCATATCAACACCAAAGGCTTCCATGGCCTGCTCCAACATGGCTGGATAATAATTGGAAGAAATGGGATTCCAGGGAGCAAGAGCCCTTTCTCTCAGGGTCTTGCTGGGATCAGGAATCAACAAATCCATATCAACGACCAACTTCATGCCTAGGCCATCACAGGTCGGACAAGAACCAAAGGGAGCATTGAAGGAAAAGAGGCGGGGCTCCAGCTCAGGCACGGTAAAACCACAGACAGGGCAGGAATAATGCTCAGAGAAGAGCAGGTCCTTGCCATCCATGGTATCGATAATGACGTAACCATCTGCAATCCTCAGGGCTGCCTCAACCGAATCAAAGAGACGGCTGCGAATGCCTTCCTTATTAACCAGGCGGTCAATGACCACTTCAATATTGTGCATCTTGGACTTGGACAGCTCAGGCACTTCGGCCACATCATAGACGTCACCATCAACCCGAACACGGACATAGCCCTCTTTTTGAACCTTGTCAAAGAGGGTCTTATGTTGCCCTTTTTTGCGACGGATAACGGGGGCTAGAATCTGCATCCTCGTGCGTTCGGGGAGCTCTAAAACCTTGTCGACAATTTGCTCGACCGAGCTGGCAGAAATTTCACCGTGCCCATTGGGACAGTAGGGAACCCCAACCCGAGCATAGAGCAGGCGGAGGTAGTCATTGATTTCGGTCGCTGTTCCCACGGTCGAGCGAGGATTCTTGCTGGTAGTCTTTTGGTCGATGGAAATGGCTGGGCTGAGACCATCAATACTGTCCACATCAGGCTTTTCCATATTGCCCAAAAACTGACGAGCATAGGCTGATAGACTCTCCACATAGCGACGCTGACCTTCGGCATAGATGGTGTCAAAGGCCAAACTGGACTTACCAGAACCTGACAGACCCGTCACCACGACCAACTTATCGCGGGGAATCTCCACATCAATATCCTTTAAATTGTGGGCCCTAGCCCCATGAATAATTAATTTATCTTGCATAATATATACGATACCAAGCCCGTCAAAGGCAAAGTCAAAATAGGAAAATTTTATACTCAAAGAAAATCAAAATAAGACGAGGCAATGAACCGCAGGCAGTACTAGAGTACGCCAAGGTGAGTTAACGAAGTATGATATTGATTTTTAAAGAGTATATCCTTTTTGACACAGCCTTTAGGGCAAGTTCAAGTCCTTTCAATAAGTTAAGTAAATGGGCCATTAAAATGGCTCCATTTACTACGACAGCCACTATGGGGGACTGCCTAAACTTCTTACTAAGCCAGATAAGCGAGCATTATCGGCTCCCCTATCTGGCTGTCGCTACAGTCATCGTAGAAGAAAGCTAAAAAATACTTGAGCTTCTTTGTAGTGATTATTATATCAAAAATCAGCGTTAGTAGCAGAGCTAACGCACGGAAATTTTATTTCGGAAAGGGTATTTCCTTACCAAAGCAAAAAGGCCAGCAAGTTGCCGGCCTTTCACCATTATCATTAACTGTTGGGATCATCCAAGCTACGACCATGTAGGCCTTTTTCTCGTTGGATTTGGCGAAGTTTTTCTGGTGTTACATCATTTCCCTCTTCGTCAACCACTTTGATACCTTCAATGTGATGACGCAGAGAACGGCGGTAACCCTTGATATATTCTTCTCGGAGTTTAGCCTGCTCAACCTTTTCATCCCCAGTCAAGCCGACCGTTTTTTTCTTTTTTGCAAGCTCGTTTATTCGAGCGATTTTTTTAGGATCCATAACTAAGATACCAAGCCGTTAAACAACTCAATGGATTAAAACTTTTTTAACCCGAGCCTGGAAATAAGAAAGCGAGGTAGACTGTGGCAAGTCTGGACCAATCTTTCTTTTTCCACAGAGTTGTAGGCGAGTTCATTTCCTTTCCTTAATTCTCATTTTATTTAGTGTTGAGCTTATTAAAGGCAGCGACTGTTCTGGCCTTTTTGGCCAATTCTGACAAGAGGGCCAGACGATTGTTCTTGAGGGTCTCATCATCGCTCATGACCATGGTGTTATCAAAGAAGGCATCAATGACTGGGCTGAGGGCAAAGAACTGCGTCAGATTTTCCTTGACATCGTCAGAAAGCTGCAAATCAGCAAGGGATTGAGCCAAGGCCTTTTCTTGGTCATTTTCAAAGAGGGAGGGATTGACGGCCACATCCGCTGGGGCCTTTTCCGCTAGGTTAAAGACCCGTGAAAGGCTCTCAACAGCTGGCTTGTAATTATCGGCTTGAGAAGCAGCTTGCAGGGCCTGTGCTGCGGCCAACATTTGCGGAACGACGAAGGTTGAACCAGCCAGAACTGCTTCGCGGATGTCCTTTGACACACCAGAGCCCATCATCTTGTCCACACGGGCAGCGATGAAGTCCATGACTTCTTGCTTGTGGGCGTAGGTCAGACTATCAAAGCTCAAATCGTAGAGGTTATCGACCAATTGATCCATTGGCACAGCCCAACCAAAGGAATCTAGGATACGAACAATCCCTTGGGTCGCCCGCCGGAGGGCATAAGGGTCATTGGAACCACTTGGAATCAGGCCAACCGAGAAGAAGGAAAGCAGAGTATCCAATTTATCAGCCAGAGCGAGAACGGCACCAACCTTGGTTTGAGGGAGGACACCATCTGCGGAATCTGGCAGGTAGTGTTCCCGAATAGCTGTCGCAACAGGAGCCTCTTCGCCATCTAGGAGGGCATATTTTTCTCCCATAATTCCTTGCAGTTCATCAAATTCGCCAACCATACCGGTCAGAAGGTCAAACTTGTAGATGCTGGCCGCCCGTGCTAAGGCCTTACTTTCATCAGCGCTCAGGCCAACGGTTTTAGCCAGGTAGTCAGCAATGACACCAGCCCTAGCCATGTGCTCAGAAAGCGAACCAATTTTTTCATGGAAGGTAACTTGGGATAACTTGGCCACCAAATCAGCGATTTTCAGCTTTTGGTCCTCGTGCCAGAAAAATTCTCCATCTTCCAGGCGGGCAACCAGAACCTTTTCATTTCCCTTGATGACATTTTCTAAATAATGCTCGTTACCATTGCGGACAGAAACAAAATTAGGGAGCAATTGACCTGACTGGTCCCGCACAACAAAGTAACGTTGGTGATTCTTCATAGAGGTTACCAGAACTTCTTCCGGCACTTCCAGATATTTCTCATCAAAATGCCCCATGAAAGCTGTCGGGTATTCGACCAGATTGAGGACCTCATTGAGGAGGTCAGGGTCAATATCGACGCTGACATTTTGCTCGGCTTCAACAGCCTTAATTTGCTCAACAATCATGCCTTGCCGTTCTTGACTATCAGCGATGACAAATTCTTTTCGCAAATCATCCTCATAGGAATCCGCTGTACAAATCTGAGTTTCCTGACCTAGGAAACGATGGCCACGGCTGACCCGACCAGAGTGAATATCCAAGAAATCCATATTTAGGGCTTGGTCATCCAAGAGAACCGTGAGGGTATGGACAGGACGGATATACTCAAAGCTATTGCTAGCCCAGTGCATGCTGACGGGGAAAGTCAAGGAATTGAGAACCTCTGGGACACCCGCCAATACAGCCTCTGCAGGTTGACCAGCCTCTTGCTTGGTCACGTAAACGTACTCTTCACCCTTGACCTGACGGAATTCGATGTCATCGGTGGTCAAGCCCTTCCCACGAACGAAGCCTTGAGCTGCCTTGGTAAAATTACCATCAGCATCCAAAGCAATCTTCTTAGAAGGTCCCTTGAAGTCCTCCGACAAATCTTCCTGCTTGTCTGCCAGACCCATCACTCGGACTGCCAAGCGACGAGGGGTTGAGAAGGTCTTGATGCTATCAAAAGATAGACGATTGTCCTTAAGAAAGGCAGCCATTTTTTGGCCCAGTTGTTTTTCACTCGGGGTTACCACATAAGCTGGCAATTCTTCCAAGCCTAATTCTACTAGTAAATTCTTCGTCATCTTAGTCCTCCTCAGCCAAAAGTTTTTCACGGGTAGCCTGGTCCAAAAGTGGGTAGCCTAATTTCTTGCGTTCAGCTACAAAGGTCTTGGCAACGACCCGAGCTAGATTACGAATGCGAGCAATATAACCAGCCCGCTCGGTAACTGAAACTGCTCCACGGGCATCCAAAAGGTTGAAGGTATGGGAACATTTCAAAACATAGTCATAGGCAGGGTGAACCAGACCCAGCTCCAAAGCACGCCCGGCCTCCTTTTCAAACTTGTCAAAGTTTTCCAAGAGCATGTCTTGGTCAGACACTTCAAAGCTATATTTGGAATGCTCGTACTCCGGTTGCTTGAAGATTTCTCCATACTTAACCCCCGGTGCCCACTCAATGTCGTAAACCGAGTCGACTTCTTGAATGTAGGAAGCTAAACGTTCCAAACCATAGGTGACTTCCGAGGTTACAGGGCCTGTTTGCAGGCCACCGACCTGTTGGAAATAGGTGAATTGAGTGATTTCCATCCCATCAAGCCAAACTTCCCAGCCTAGGCCAGCAGAACCCGTTGATGGGTTTTCCCAGTTGTCCTCAACGAAGCGGATATCGTGCTCCAATGGATTGATACCCAATTTTTCCAAAGACTCAAGGTAAAGTTCTTGAATGTTTGATGGAGAAGGCTTCATAACCACTTGAAATTGGTGGTGTTGGTAGAGGCGGTTAGGATTTTCCCCATAACGACCATCAGCAGGCCTGCGAGATGGCTCCACATAGGCCGCATTCCATGGCTCAGGTCCGATAGCACGGAGGAAAGTGTAAGGACTCATCGTCCCCGCACCTTTTTCATTGTCATAAGCCTGCATGAGCATACAGCCCTGATCATTCCAGTATTGTTGCAGTGTTAAGATTATCTCCTGAAAGGTCAATTTTTTACTCATTATATCCTTCTTTCTTAGTAGTAATAGCTTGCGATGTTTAGCTTGCAAAAACATCCTTTTTTTGAAAGTTAAACAAGTACCTAGCCCAAGCAAATCGCCCCAGCGGTTGTCAAGCGGGACCAACTACCTTTGCTCCAAGGCAAAGAAGATTGAATTGGAGCCGCTGCATTCCTAGGCTTGGCAACTTTTCTGGCACAATGAAAAAGAACCGCCTTCTTCCCACCATGCCAGTTGACATAGGGGCGTCAAAACGCGGTTCCACCCTAATTTATTACTTCATTTGTTTAAAAAAATTGAGCTAGGCTCATTACGAAAGTGCCAATTATTACCCTATCTCCCATCTAGCTTCCACTATCCTAGACTCGCTTGAGAAGAACCTGAGCAGCAACCTCTTTCTTCCAGCTATTGTAGCACAAGATGGGGAAATTGTCTAATCTATCTCATGACAGACTTTCTTTTTCAATTTTCATATATTGAAAAATCAGGTTGAAAAAATCCTTACTTATTTCAAAGTGTCCGAATCTTAGCTGAGAAGCATACTTTTTCCACTCTGGGGACTGTCTCGCAAACTCAATCGGACAATCACGCACTGGGTGATAAAATGTAATATTTCTTCTATAAGGAATAAAGTTTGGAGCCATCTCAACAGAATAGACTTGATTATCACTTATTTTACCCGCAGCTGTAAAAGCTTGATATGCATTAGAATCCTTCATCTTATACTTGGGACTGTAGTATAAAAGATAATCTCCTTTTTTCATTCGCTTCAAAGGTCCTGCCTGACCATGACAAACCTGACCAAAGCCACCCTTGACTCCTAACATGACATGCTCTTTCGAAACAACACCTAGCCAATATCTAACTATTTTTTTCCTCCAAGTCCATTAACCATTGATTGAATTCCAAAAGATTTTGGTCTAATTTACCGAAAAACTCCTGATCGACTGCTTCAACTAAGGGTAGGGCACGATTTAAGATAGAAAATCCACTTTCTGAAAGCGAAACAATCTTAGATCGACTGTCTTTAGGATGTTCTCTTCTCTCTACTAGTTTCTTTTTAAGCAAAAGTTTGACAACCTGAGAAACAGTCATAACGTCCATATCCGAAAAACTGGCTAGACGGATTTGACTGACAAGGTCTCCTTGTTTCTCCAGAGCAGCAACTGAAGCAAGTATAATAAATTGCGGATGCGTTAGTTGAAGCTTTTGAAGTTCCTTTTTGATTTGACTATGCCAATTATTATAAACTCTTGCAAATAGTAAGCCGGTTGATTTTTGATAGTCATCCTTGTATAAAGAATTAAAATGATACATACTACTCCTTTTCTACTATATCTTTTAGCGTTAAGACAGAGCTCGGGACATCAGCAAAAACTTGCTTTAAAAAATTAACCTGCTCATCCGAAGGATCTTCGCACACGAGGGACACACTATGCTTTAACGTAATGAATCCCGTCTCCCCTTCTATGATGTCATGTTCAAAAAGTATGCTTCCTACTGGCGTTTCGGATATGTCTGTGAAAGAGTGTTGATCAACGACCTTCACTAAGTTAAAAGCCAAGGGAGGCATCCCTGACAGTGTCATTGTTCCTGAGACACCTGTTTCGAACGCACCATCCAGACAAATATCTTCTAAATCAGATTCCCATCGGTACCACTGTTCCAAATTTTCATAGTAAAACCAAGCCTTTTCTTTGGTTCCCTTTACCACGGCCGAAAAAGAAAAAGTTATCATAAAATTTCTCCTCTCATATAACAAGTATACTTATTATATGAGAACTTACATTCTTTGTCAAGAAAATCTCTCAGATCCTTAGCCTGAGAGATGAATCGCTTTATACTCAATGAAAACTCTAAGCAGGCTTCACCTGCTAACTCCTGACAGAAAAAATTATTTTCAAATAAAATCAAGAATCGGAAAGAGCAAGGACTACTGCCTCTAAAGAGGTGAGATCGCAGTGGTTGACTGATGTCTTGGCACCATTCGAGGTACAATAGACAGCTAGTCACCCTTTCTGGGGTAGCAAAATAGCCCGGTGGACTATTTTAGCCCGACACCTTGAAATTGAAAAGTTAGGGACCACGAAGTTTTGACGACTATCAAAGCCATTCTTTCTGTCTGACTCCCTAACGACAATCGCTATAGCAACTACCTAATTTCCTCACTAACTCAGCTAAAATAGTAGATCGACTTGTTTTATTCTCGTATTGCCAGACAACACCTTAGTGAAATCCGCTATGGCTGGATTTCCCACGCCAAGTCCTAGTGGAATTTGGTTAAAGATCTGACTAACATGTCTGTTGCATAGTAGGAAAGGGATTACAGCAGATGGGTGTCGCAAGGAACTGCAGGCAGTCCTTACGTCCGGCAAAGTGCGTTAATACCGCAAATCAAGAAAAGGAAAGCCGAGGATGCTTTCCTTTTGGGGCTAGTGAGAGGTATAGGCAGACCGCCATGGTGGCTGCCATTGCCAATCAAGATTTTTCAAAGCTTAGATTTACCTTGCCCGTCGGAAAATTTTGATTTTCGACGAGTATTATTTATTAAAGACTTCCTCGCCATCCACATAGGTGGCCTGCAGGTTCAGATCCTTGTCCAGAACGATAAAGTCTGCTGGACGTCCAGCCTTGATTTGACCGCATTTATCCTCAATACCAACCGACTTGGCTGGAATGTAGCTGGCCATCCTAACGGCTTCTTCTGGGCTGGCAATCCCCCAATCCACCACATTTTTTAGACCGTCCTTGAGCTTGAGAATGGAGCCAGCCAGATTGCCCCCATCCTTGAGGCGGGCTGTCCCATCCTTGACCACTACTGGAAATTCACCCAGCAGATAGTCCCCATCGGGTTGACCACCAGCTGCCATACAGTCGGTAATCAGAGCCACATGGTCATAGCCCTTTTGTTGCATAAGGATGTCACAAGCCACAGGTGACACATGATGACCATCACAAATCAATTCGGCATAGGTCTGAGGAATGTGGTAAACCGCTCCGACCATACCTGGCTCGCGATGATTGAGGCCTCGCATACCGTTATAGGCGTGAACCCAGACACTGGCACCAGCTGCAACAGCCTTCTTAGCTTCTGCATAGGTCGCATTAGAGTGACCTAGAGCCACCGTCACACCATCCTTGGTCACCGCCGAGACGAAGGATTCTACTCCTTGGCATTCTGGGGCCAGGGCAATTTTTTTAATCAAGCCCTTGGCTGCCTTTTGCCAACCCTTAAATTCTTCCAAGCTAGGATCCTTCATACAGGCCGCATTTTGCGCCCCCTTGTATTTTTCTGTAAAATAGGGTCCTTCAAAGTAGATACCCTGAATCTTAGCACCTTTATCAGATCCTGCTACATCGGCAATAGTCGCACAGATATCCTCCAGCTGCTGACTGCTAGCCGTTAAGGTTGTCGGTAGAAAAGAAGTTACTCCGGCTTCCGGCAAGCGCTGACTGATACTGCGAAGACCATCCGCAGAATTATCCATGACATCATGACCGGCATAGCCATGGATATGCGTATCAACCAAGCCTGGCGCAATCTGATAACCCGTGTAATCTAAAACCTGAGCAGCGCTAGGTACACTCTCAGTCCACTGACCAAAACGCCCATCAACCAACTCAAGATAGCCAGCAGGCTTAGTCTCATGAGCATAATAAAAACGCTCTGCCTTAAGGTAGGTTGCCATTATTGTTATTCCCTCTTTCAACGAGTTTTTCTTTCCTTTATTATAGTGTTTTTATGGTATTTTGTAAATGGTATATACCAGTTATTTTGTGAACTATAGCTGACAACCAATTCTAATGCTCAAAAAATGAAAAATAGATAGAGCCTTGAGGTATAGATAAAGGACTCAAAAACTCCATCATTTTCATAGTAGGATTACGGACTACAGAAAATGTAGAACTAATTCTTGATGCCTGAAAGCTAGCTAATCTGGGATAAGTCACCATCCAAACTACTGAAATTTACTTTTATGATAGTTGTCAGAAAGATTTTTATCGATTTTCAAATGATTACCAATTGTGTTAAAATTACAAAATCACCCTAATTCCCTTGCATAAGTAAATTTTAAGCTTTAAAATAACCACATAATTTTTTATGAACACAGTAACTTTAGACTCAATGGCTTTTGATAATTTTGAGGTAGCGGGTACACCTGTCTTGTCAGAAGCGGAAGGAGGAAGTGTACTTGGTGGAATCATAGTTGGTGCAGGAGCTGGATTTGTCGGTGCTATGAAAGGAGCAGAAGAGGGGGCTTCCGGAGGTGCTGCTCTCAGTTTTATACCAGTAGTTGGACCATATATGGAAGCTGGTTGTGCTATTGGAGGATCTGTTATAGGTGGCATTAGTGGTGCTTATGCTGGTTACAAAATCGGAGATAAGTTATTTTAATAAGGTGGATTAACTAAAAAGAGGTAATTTTGAAATGAAGGAACTAATAATTGGTCTCTTGTGGCTTTTTTCTATTAGTACTGCTAGTAGATTTTCAAAAAGATTTGGTACAAAACCAGCTAAAATAATTACCGTTTTTGTCAATATTTCAGCTTCTATCTTAGTAATAGCTTATTACCTTTTTTTCAATAAGTAATAGCAATTTGAATAACACCTATCATCGCGTATCACATAGCACTTCCAACTCCGTTAAAACTTAGCAACTTAAAACTCAAGATGAAAAAATTTTTTAAAGAAAATTTCCTGATCTATTTAGTCGCTTTATTAGCCCTTATTGCCGTTTGTTCACCAAATAAGCATTCTAGAAAATTTGTGTTTATCTTGCTGGTATTAGCAATTTTAGGTATGACACTTACTTATTCAATCAAGCTTTTTCAACTTTTTAGAAGAAAGTAGCCCATACTTAAATCTCCCCGCCTCCATCTTGGTGTCGGGGTATTTTTTGATAATGGTCCAGCTTGGTAAAAGCCTTAGAACCGGATTATTTGAAGGTGGAATTAATTAGGATTATGTTTATAGTGCTGCAACTATGGTAATTTTAATGACTTCAAATCCAATTGGTTGGGAGACAGTTGCTGCATACGTAGGACTTTGTGCAGCTTCAGGTGCCTACATAGATTACGGACTAGCAAGTTAAACCCGTGGTGCTAGTTCACAATAAAATAGCTCAGATTATAGGTTAATATAATTTGTTCTAGCATTAGCTGAATCCCAGCTAGACCTCTGGCTAATGTATGCTCGATTCCAAACAAACTACAGAGCTCGGAAAAGCGTGTCTCAATGGTTCTACGCATGGCTAGTAACTTCCAGTTGTTGTGTTCAGTTGAACCCTGCATATTTTGTCGCCAAGGTGTCCATAAGTGATAGCCCCTCTTGTTTAGTTCCTCTTTAAGGGACTGACTAAGGTAACCTCAATCTCCTAGAATAAACGGTTGCCTACAGTTTTCAAGTAATTCATCAACAGCTCTGATATCATGAACAGAGGCTGGCGTGACAACATAGTTCAAAATATAGCCCGATAAAGTCACTAACATGTGAACTTTAAAGCCATAAAACCACATCTGCTTGGAAGCATTGTAGCCAATATCCGCTAACCCATTGAGGATTTTGACCCTATGATTGCGAACGGGTTGACAAAGAGGCAAGGGAAATCTATCAATAATGATAATGGAATCTGCTGGTATTTGTTGGTTCAAGCCTTGTCGAATCAACTGAATGAGCCAAATCAGATTTTGGGATCGACGATTGAAGCGACTTCTTTTGAGTCTCTTTCCCAAGCAAAATAGATGACACATCTGGTAAAAGTGACGTTGTGACTTAATTCCCAGTTCTGCTTGTAGGACAAGTAAGATTAAGAGGGACTCAACGGAGACATGAGCTAATTTGACATTATGTCGGTGCTTAATAGCTTCTGGACAATAGTTTTGATAGAACCAATGACAAATTTTGGACAATTGCTTCACCTTGTATTGTAAGTGATGACAATTAGCGGTATACTGTAAGTGGCTCATTTGGACAACCTCCTGTTTGATTTTTGCACTTACAGTATAGTCCAATTGGGCTTTTTTTGTAACTTTTTAACTAGCACCACGGGTAGTATAATATTTATAGAAGATTTTTGGAGGTAGGAAGATGAAGAAACTTTTTGCAGCAGTTGCTTTTATAATTTTAACTTTAGCTCTGATTTCCTGCAGTGATCGGCAGAGCTTGGATGGGGAATATTATTGGATTGATGAATCTAGGAATCAGCTTATACTTACTATCAAAGGAGAAAAGGGAGATTTGAGAAGTGAGGGAAATCATAATTTGACAGTAGATAAAGACTCGAATACTTTTGAAGTATCAGGATTTATGAATCCTACTGTTAAGTATAAATATAAAGATGGAGTATTGACTGCTAATCTAGGAGGGACTGAACAAGATTATTATAAGAAGGGTACTCAAGCTTATAAAGACGCTTTGAAAAAAATTGGACAAGAGGAAAAGGAATGATTCATTATCAATCCTTTTTATTTTGTAGGTCATAGAAGGCAAATTTGACTTTTCTGCTAACTTCTATATCTGTTAGTTGCTTGCTGTTCCAGACACTACAGGATTATTCGTTAGCATGTGTTTCATCCAAAACTTTCATATACTCTATACCGAAACTTTCAATCTCTTTTAGCACTTCTTTAAATCGGTGTCCAATATCTGTCAAGCTATACTCAACTTTAGGAGGAACTTCTGCATAAACTTTTCTGGTAATAAGTTTATCATGTTCTAGTTGTCGTAATTGTCTGGTAAGGACAGTTCTTGTTACATCAGGAATAAATCTCTCCAATTCATTAAACCGCTTTTTCCCCGAACTCAGTCGATATAGTATAACAATAGCCCATTTGCCCTGCAATGCTTTTTGTGTTGTAATATACGGACATTTTCCATAGTTATTTTCCATTCGTATTTCTCCAATAGTACTCATTTTGTTACTTAGTATTATAAATGTTCGTACTTCTCAAGTCAATGCCTAGGGTATATAATATATTATGAAATAAATATTAAATAACAATTGGAGGTATAAAATGAAAAATGAAATAATCAGCGTTTTTGAACTTTATGCAGATTCACTATCGAAAGGTGATTTCAAAACAACATTTGAAACAATATCAGATGACATTGTTTGGCATATGGGCGGAAATAGTCCACTTTCTGGAGTGGTCAAAGGAAAAAAAGAATTGGAAGAACGCTTAGCTGAATTTGGAAGAAAAAGTAACGGAACATTTAGAGTTGTTACAAACTGGTATGCTAGCAACGATTGTTTTGTCGCTGCCAGTGTTATTTCAGTGGCAGAAAAATCAGAGGGCAATAAACTGAATATGGAGGGAGTAGATATATTTAAAATTGAGAATGGGAAAATTCAAGAAGTTTGGACTTTTGCCAAAAATCAGGAATTGGAAGATGAATATTGGAGATAGTATTTATTTTAGATGAGTAACATTTAAAGAATTATACTTATACTCGATTTATATCAACTATGTTAAGTGGTGTCAGGGAGAGTTAGTAAATAACTTGTGTTATATAAAAATGAACTTTCGGATGCCGCTTTCTTTGTTATAAGAATATGAAAGGAGGCAGCATATGAAAGAAATTTATTCAGAAAGACATTTAAAGGCCATTAATGAAGTATTTGCGAAATTCTTGGGAGCAAAATTATTGAATGAGCTAAGTCAATAAGATGTGGCAAGTTATTATGCAGAACAGTGAATCGTAGGGTTTGCTGTTTTTTACTTGACAAAATATATTCTAGCGGTAGAATAAGGGTAGGTAATATTCTAAAACTAGAATATATAAGGCAAAAAACCTAATAAAAGGAGGAAAATATCATGGCATTTGATTTCAAAAAAGAGTTGAAGGAACTTTATCCGACAAAAACCAATCCAACGATTGTCAAGGTTCCTAAAATGAACTTTTTGGCAGTTCGGGGACAAGGTGATCCTAATGAAGAAGGTGGCGAATATAAGCAAGCTATCAGTTTACTTTATCCGCTGGCCTATACCATTAAAATGAGCAAGAAGACAGATTACCAGATGGATGGTTATTTCGATTTTGTTGTCCCACCTTTGGAAGGATTCTGGTGGCAAGAGGGAATCACAGGGGTTGATTACAGTCGCAAGAGTGACTTTCACTTTATTGCGATGCTTCGCTTGCCTGATTTTGTTAGCGAGGAAGATTTTGACTGGGCAGTTAAACAAACGACTATCAAAAAGAAATTGGATTTTTCCAAGGTTGAATATTTCACTTATGACGAAGGTCTGTGTGTTCAATGTCTGCATATCGGTCCCTACAATGACGAGCCTGCAACAGTTGAACGCATGCATGCTTACATGGAGGAAGAGGGATATCAACTGGATATTACCGATGAACGTATGCACCATGAAATCTATATTGGTGATGTCCGTAAAGTGGCGCCAGATAAGCTAAAAACAATTATTCGTCATCCCGTCAAAAAAGTAGGAAGTAAAAAATGAGCATTAAGACATCTTTAACAGAAGAGTTGATTCTAGGACTATTGGCAGAGCAGCCTAGACATGGTTATCAAATTGAAAAGCTAATTGAAGACAGGGGGATGAGGCGGTGGACCGAGGTTGGTTTCTCTTCGATATACTATGTCCTTGATAAACTGGAGAAAAAAGAGCTTGCTAAAAGTGCACCAGCAAAAGGAAAGGAGAAAAAAGAGTATGCCATTACAGACTTGGGACTAACAGTTTTGACAGAAAAAACCAAACAGCGTTTGCTAGAGCGCCAACCAGCCAATTCACATTTCATGACTGCCTTGGCTAATAGTCAAAATATGTCACCAAAGGATTTGTTACAAGCTTTCAAGACACGTAAGAAAGTTTTAGAAGAGGACTTGCAGGTCTTGAAATTACAAGAAGCAAGGGAAGGTTTTGCACCGCGCTCTGCCCAGCAATTATTCAGCTTAGGCATGACCATGCTCCAAGCAGAGTTGGGCTGGTTAGAGGAGGAAATTGATATTTTGCAATCAAGGGAAGGATAGAAGCATTATACATCATCAAAGGAGATAGCGGATGAAATTGGATGTAAAACCTTTTATCGGACAACATTGTGAAACGACTGCTACAGGAACCCTTTTGAATCAACTTGGTATCTTTTTAAGTGAACCGCTCTTGTTCGGCCTGGGAGAAGGGCTAAGCTTTGTTTTTTGGAAGATGAAATCTTCGAATATGCCATTTATAGGTGGGAGAATTAAACCCGACCGTCTGACGCAAAACATCACGAAAAATCTTGGATTAAAACTTGATGTTAAGGAAACCTCTTCTAAAGTTAAAGCTTGGGAATCTGTAAAAAGCTTGCTGGATAGTGGTAAGGCAGTCGGTCTGAAATTAGATTGTTATCATTTGGATTATTTCACTAATCCTATTCACTTTGCAGGCCATTATGTTGCTATCATTGGTTACGAAAATCAGGATGCTTTTTTAGTAGACACGGATCAGCAAGGTTGCCAAGTCAGCACATCGCTTGAAAGTTTGGCGCTGGCAAGAAGCGAGAAAGGTCCTATGTCCTCTAAGAATTTATTTTACACTATTGAAAAAGAAAAGGACTTGAGATCTTTAGAGATGGCTGTGGTAAAAGCGATACGGAATAACGCAGTAGACTATTTAAGTCCGTCAATCAAGAATATGCAATATAGAGGTATTGAAAAAGTAAGTGAGGAGGTCATCAAGTGGTTTGATGGTTCACAGACCACTGCAGAAGATTTTGGAAAAACTGCAATCTTGATGGAGAGAGCAGGTACTGGTGGTGCTATCTTTAGAAATCTCTATTGTGATTTTCTAAATGAGGCCTATGTTATCACAAAGAATGGAGTTATTAGGGATGCTTACCAATTATTTGTTGAGATCGCGAATGGTTGGACACAAGTTATTGAATTATTCCAAAAAGTTGCTGATACAAAAGATAGACGATTTATATTAGCTGCATCAGAAATAATGAAGAACCTTTCAGGAAAAGAAAAAGAGGCAATGACATTACTTATGGAAATCTAAAGAATCTGTAAGGGGAAAACAATCAATATGTTTACGTCGTAATTATACATTGATTGTTTTTCGCTTTTTGTGGTGTTTATCCAATGTTCGGTTGACGAGAGTTACTCTGTTTACTGATGGTTGAGCTTTAAGCTAAACTGACGAACGTTTTCTATTTCTTTTTTAGGTGATAAATTGCAAGAATAAGTGCAACATTTACTTGAACTCATCCTCTAGAGCTTCA
>ERZ773269.582-NODE-582-length-42800-cov-11.463189_pt1 | contig 42800 bp, 20 predicted proteins | sample MGYA00511958_ERZ773269 | MGnify/ENA primary metagenome ERZ773269 (study PRJEB29015, sample SAMEA2737761) | human gut metagenome | biome: human gut; feature: human-associated habitat; material: faeces | place: China | collected 2012 ... | reverse complement strand
ATTGACTATAAAGAAGTAGTACAAATACGCTCTTGAGTTCTCAAACCACCACCACACCAGCAGACCGTCCCGAACCTCAGGAGCGGAACCGCCGTGCTGAGCAGCGAGATGTAAACTTACACGTCCTTGCCGATCTACGCAAATCGACCTTCCGTAAACACTGTGTAAACCGTTGAAAAATAACGTATCTCTCGGCGTGTCGAAATCGCAGGAAAATCAAGTGATGAGCACCATTTCACAGCACAATCCCGCTGGAAAAACCTCAACATACCTCGCTACAGGTCAACATCCGGGCGTGTCGCACACGAGACGAACGAATGACAGAAAGGTACAAGACAAACAGCGGGCAAAACATCCAGCGGGAACAGACACAACACGACTACGCCTGACACACATCCAGCAACGTCAATTCGTCCGACCAACTTACGCCTTGCCACACAACCTGCGAGCGACTCCGTCTACCAGCGCTTGCCACAGCGCTTGCCACCATTGCCGGGCCTGCCACCGGCGCCCCACGGCCCGCGCCCCTCGGCATGCAGCACACCCAGATGATGCTTCATGGCGACCAGCATGATGTGCGTATCTTCCAAGCCAAGATGTCGTTCGCTTTTGGATGCATCCAACGCGCCCTGACGTTTGGCATACGCATCCAACGTATTGTTGCCGTGCGGATGCTCATCATCGGGAATCGACCCCTCATCCCAACGACGGCTCATCGGCAATGTGTCGATGATCGTGATATTGCCGGCACGATAGCTTTCCGCATATCCGGCGACGTTCAGCATGAAAAAGCTATGCTCGAACCGGGCGTTATGCGCAACATATGGCTGCTGTTCGAGTCGTTGCAGCAATCCGATCTGAGCTTCGGGCCATTCGTCGAACAGACGAAAGTCCGCGCTGGCGCGATCGTGCACGTCAATACCGGTAAGGTCGAGAATCAGAGGATTGCCAAGCAGCGCATTCTGCGCGGGAACGCCGAAGGAAAGACGTGCCTGGCCATATGCATCGCCGGACTCGTAATAATCCTGTTCGTAGCGGTAGCCCGCGGGCTCGCCGGCAGGACGAGGCGAGATCATGTTCATGAATTCGAATCCGGCATCGATGATGTACACGCGAGCCGGATCCGTACCCGTAGTTTCGATATCAATGCCCATCACCGTGTCGACGTCACGGCCGGGAAGGTAGGCGTCACGCCAATCCGACTTTTTGTAATCCGCCAAACGTCGGTCCTGCGCGGCTTCCACCAAGTCAGCGGAACCACCAGCGGATCCGAGGGAGCCATAGTCGAACACCTTCGAGCCTCCCGGACTCGTCACCCCGCTCAAATTCGCGCGTGACATGGCGTAATCGCTGGCACGCTTCTGCTCACGTTCCGCGGCACGACGTTCGGCACGGCCATTGACGATCTGCGCGGTGCGATCCTGAATATCGTTAAGATTCACGCGGCTTTCCGCTCCGGCAACAGACTGCAGCACAGGCACTATCACCCGCTCCCGCCGCTCTTCGGCAATCGTCCACAATCCCATCGCAACACCAATGCGCCGCAACACGGCAATTTCGTCGCACAACCTACGGTTCGCATAGGCGAGCGCGCGAGGCAAACGGTATGAAGCGATCAGACGGTCGAAATCCGTCATGAAGGTGGTATTGCATTGCGCGATGATGGATTCGAGCCGGTCACGGACCGCTAAATCCTTTTTCAGCAGATTATGCAGCTGTTGGACGGATAGTACCGAATCCTGCATGGAATCCGTTTTCTCCGAGGTCGACGAAAACGTGGTATCCGCGGCATTCAGAACGGCGATCAGGTCGATGCCTTGGCTTTTGGCGGCTCCGATGCCGTGTTCCAAGTCGAGAGACATGACCCAATGCCAGTCGATGCGCTCATTGTCGGCGTTTTTCGGCATCGATGCCGACCATTGGCTGATGTCTTGTTTGGCTTCGGTAAGCCAGGAACGGCCCGTCTTTGCTTCGTTCATACTTTGCATGGTAGCCGAGAGGGGGCGCAGTACACGTCGGCGCGTACAAAAAACCATGATGCTTCTCGGATAGCGCAATCTTAAGTTTTTTGAGATTCGAAAGGTTATCTTGGGTTCGTTTTATTTCGTTGATTTTCGGTAAGAGAAAGAACAATGCTACGAAAAACGATTATGTTCACCAAGCATTCGTCGTCAGGATACGATCATGCGCGTTGCAGACGGAGCACGACGTCGCGTACGAAATCATTCCATCGCAACGCGAACGCCGATATTGTCGATAATGCTGCGAAATGCAAACATGGTTACGCTCATACGTGCGTCTGCCGTGGGGAGTGTGATGCGTGCGCGCGTTGCACTGGTTATGCGCATGGTGGTATGACGAAAAAATGACGGTATGACAAAAAGGGAGAGGCCTGTGGGCCTCTCCCCCTGCAGGATATTCCGCGGATTGCGCAACGATAGGATTCCGTGACAATCGGATTCCGCAGCGTTTTTCGCCGCGCATGTATGCGATTTGCGGCGTGCGCTCCTGGTTTACAGTTCGAATCCGAGTTCGGCGGCGGCTTCGGTGGGAACCGGATCGTCGCACCAGAAATCCTCAAGATTCTCGTTGGTGGCGAGGCTGCGGATTTCCGCCTTGTCGATATACAGTTCGCCGCTCAGATGGTCGGTTTCGTGCTGGAAGATGCGGGCCGGCCAGCCGTGCAGATGTTCCTCATGCTGTTTGCCATCTTCATCCTGCCAGCGGGCGGTGATGTCAAGCCAGCGCTTGCGTACCGCCTGATAGCCGTCGAAGCTCAGGCAGCCTTCGTAGAAGCTGCGGGTTTCGGTGCCGATCGGCTCATAGCTGGGGTTGATGATGACGTGGAATGGGAATTCGGACGCTTCGCGCGGGTCATCGTCATCGTCGTCGCGCACATGGTCTTCCACCACGGCAAGCGCCAGTCCGAGGCCGATCTGGGTTGCGGCGAGACCTACGCCCGGCGCTTCGATCATGGTGACGCGCATGGTTTCGATGAGCTTGTCAAGTGTCTTGCGGCTCAGTTGGCCTTCGTAGGCTGCGGTCTGCTGGCGCAGTACCGGTTCACCTGCCTGCACGATGGGAAGCAGCTGTTCCTTGCCGCCGGTTTTGATGAGTTTTTCGACCTCGCGGTTGAGCTCGAGGTTGACTTTCGAGTTACGTCCAAACATGGGGTTCCTTCGCGGATTGGTTCGGGATTTTGGATTGCCAAATACTGTGTGTCGGCGGTGTGATTACAAGGCGAGTTCTTCGGCCACGACTTTGGCGAGACGGTCGCAGACCTCGTCGGCCTGCTGCTGGGTTTCCGCTTCAGCCATGACGCGCACGAGCGGTTCGGTGCCGGAGGGACGCAAGAGCACGCGGCCGGTGTCGCCGAGCATTTTCTCTTCGCGTTCGACGGCCGCCTGCACTTTGGCGTTGGTTTTGGCTGCGAGCTTGTCGACGTTTGGCACGTTGATGAGGGTTTGCGGCAGTTGCGGGAAGTCGGATGCGAGTTCTTTGAGACTCTTGCCGGAGTTGACCACTTCGTTGCACAAGGTCAGTGCGGTGAGTGTACCGTCGCCGGTGGTGGCGAATTCGCGGTTGATCACGTGGCCGGACTGTTCTCCGCCGAGCGAATAGTCGCCGCGCAGCATTTCCTCAAGCACGTAACGGTCGCCCACGCCGGTTTGCACGGTTTTGATGCCCATGGAACGCAGGGCGAGCTTCAGGCCGAGGTTGCTCATCACGGTTACCACGAGGGTGTCGTGGTTGAGTTTGCCCGCGTTTTTCTTGGCACGTGCAAGAATGCCCATGATCTGATCGCCGTTGACCATATTGCCTTCGCCGTCTACGGCAAGGCAACGGTCGGCGTCACCGTCGAATGCCACGCCCAAGTCGGCTCCGGAGGCTTTGACCATGGCCTGCAGCTGTTCGGGGTGTGTGGATCCGGCGTTCTTGTTGATGTTGTAGCCGTCTGGCGAAGCGTTGATCACGATCACGTCGGCTCCTGCGCGGCGCAACGCTTCCGGCGCGACCACGGAGGTGGCGCCGTTGGCGCAGTCAGCCACGACTTTCAAGCCTTTCAACGGTGTCGGCTGGGACTTGTCAGGCCCGATGGGGGCGATGGTGGATACCAGATGGTCGATATACAGGTTGGTTGCGGTTGCCGTGTCGTGGCTGATACGTCCCACGCCTGCACCGGTCGGGCGTTCCCAATCCTGGCCGAGCACGTTTTCGATTTCGTCTTCTTTGGTGTCAGGCAGTTTGAATCCGCCGCGTGCGAAGAATTTGATGCCGTTGTCGGGCATGGGGTTATGGGATGCGGAAATCACGGCACCCATTTCCACGTTCAGCACGGAAGTCAGGTATGCGACACCCGGAGTTGGAATAATGCCCGCGTCGATCACGTCGAATCCACCTGCGGACATGCCTGCGGACAGTGCCGCTGCAAGAAAATCGCCGGAAACGCGAGTATCGCGGCCGACCAGTGCACGGCGACGACCGTCGAATTCGCTTTTGTCTCCATCATCGCCAAGCACGCGCACCGCAGCATCGCCCAAATCCAACGCAAGCTGTGCGGTCAAAGCCCTATTCGCCAATCCTCGAACACCGTCTGTTCCGAACATACGTGGCATGAGTCTCAAGTCCTCGCTATCTCAAGTTATATTGCCGTGCACCATCGTACTCAACGGGTTCACCATTCAACAAAATAGTCAACAGCATGTTGCGATACCTGCATACTGCAGTATGCGATGTCAGGCAAACCGCAGTATGCAACGTCGTGAGATTTCCGCAATCTCAAGTTTCTTGCGATCTCACTTCCATCCTCCGATTCCGACCGGCTGGGTCATTATGGGTCCGAAAGACCCATTGTCCATAACCGTTATGGGACTTTGTTTGGGATGGCTTGTCTGGAAGCAAACAAGCCCGTACTGGCAGCGGGATAAGTCACGCCGTCAGTCCGGGCTTATGATGCAATATCACAAGTGATATCAGAAGTAGCTGCCAAAAACAGCTACTGTAGTGGTGCCAGGAACGGCATCAGAGGGACGCGTTGAAATCACGCACCTTGAGCGTGCGATGCGACGATTCGACATTGCCACGCACAATGCGCTGCAACGCGTTGTCGGCGTCCGCATGCGAAGCCAGCCAAGCATCACCGAGATCCACCAGTGTGGCCGGATCGGCATAGCTCGGGTACAGGCCTTCCAGCAGAGCCTCAGCCATGTGGAAGGTCTTGTTCTTCCAAATCCAGTCGGCAACCTCGAAATACTTGGCCGCGTACGGTTCAGCCAAGTCGGCACGTGGAGTTGATGCGAAACCACGGGCCACGGATTCCAACTGCATGTTGGTCAGCTCGTCGTTGTGCAAAGCCTCGTTCCAAGCCCATTCCTTGGCTTCCGCAATGCCTGCGACCGCACGCGCACCCAATGCGAACTCACGGTTCTCAGTGGTTTCACGCTTGGCAAGCTCCGCGTCGATGTCACTCTGGCCGATGGCGTTGATTGCGCTCAGCGCGTTGATGATGGTCCAACGGAAATTATTGTCGATCTCCAAGCCATCAAGCTTCACGGAACCATCGAGCAGACCCTTCGCATTCGCTTCGAACGCAGCATCGCCCGGCTCGCCATACCCCAAGTAGGCGGTGATCAGCTGGAACTGCTCGTCGGAACCGGCTTCGGCAGCCTGAGCCAGCTTGAACAGTTCGGCAGCCACATGCTCCACCACTTCGGCACGGTCGGCCGGAGCGGTGTAATGCCATGCGGTGGTGCTGACCTGCGCCAAAGCGTAACGGAACGTGGTGGACTCATGTTCCGTGGCAAGCGCAGCCAAAGAGGTTTCGATGAACTGCTTTGCCGGCAATTCGCCGTCACGAGTCATATCCCAGAATGCAAGCCAAATCACGGAACGAGCCAACGCATCGTCGAAACGATACAGGTTCTCCGCAGCGAACTTGAGGCTCTTCTCGTCGAAGCGCAGCTTCGTGTATGTCAAATCGTCGTCATTCACCAAAATCAAAGCCGGACGTGCCTTGCCGGCAGCTGCTTCGACAATCGTCAGTTCGCCGTCAACATCAAGTTCGAACTGGTCGGTACGCACGATCTTGCCGGTTTCCGGATCCTCATTGTAGAAGCCGACAGCCAGACGATGCGCGCGCAGCACCGGATGCTCAGCCGAAGCGGACTGGCGCAACGCAAGCTGGCGAATCGTGCCATCCTCGTTTTCCTCAACTTCGGTGGCGATGGTGTTGATGCCGGACTGTTCAAGCCACTGGGCGCTCCACGCCTTGAGATCGCGGCCGGACGTCAACTCGAGTTCAGCCAGCAGATCGGCGAGCGTAGCGTTGGAGTACGCATGCTTGTTCAGATAATTGTTGATGCCCTTGAAGAACTTCTCACGACCCACATAGAACACGAGCTGCTTCAACACGGAAGCGCCCTTGGCATAGGTGATGCCGTCGAAGTTGACGTACGTGTCGTTCAGATCGTTGATCGGAGCGACGATCGGGTGGGTAGTGCTCAGCTGGTCCTGGCGCAGTGCCCAGCTCTTCTCGCCGGAGCTGAACGTGGCCCAAGCGTCCTTCCATTCCGTGGCTTCGGCAGTGGCGAGAGTGGACGTGAACTCGGCGAAGGATTCGTTGAGCCACAGGTCGTTCCACCACTTCATGGTCACGTAGTCGCCGAACCACATGTGTGCAAGCTCGTGCAGCACGGTGACCACGCGGCGCTCGGCATACGCGTCGGTGACCTTCGATTCGAACACGTACTGGTCGCGGATGGTGACCATGCCGATGTTCTCCATAGCGCCGGCGTTGTATTCCGGCACGTAAATCTGGTCGTACTTGGCGTACGGATACGGCACGCCCCAAGTCTTCGCATAGAAGGCGAAACCCTTCTTGGTGATGTCGAACAGGTAGTCGACATCCTTGGCGAACGCTTCGGCGAGCGCCTGACGGCAGTACATGGCCATCGGCACGGTGCGACCGTCTTCGTTGGCGTATTCGGTGTGCCATTCGGCGTACGGTCCTGCGCAGATGGCGGTGAGGTAGGAGCTCATGGTCGGCGTGGATTCGAACACCCACAGCTTGGTGGTTTCGGCTTCGTGCGTGCCGAGCGTGCCTTCTTCGGTAACGGTTTCGCTGTCGGTCACGGATGCGGCAGGCATGTTGGAGGTGACGATCCAAGACTTGGCGGCGAGCACGGAGAAGTCGAACACGGCCTTGATGTCAGGCTGGTCGAACACGGCGTACACGCGGCGGGCATCCGGCACTTCGAACTGGGAGTACAGGTAGATGTTGCCGTCGGACGGGTCGACGCTGCGGTGCAGGCCTTCACCGGTGTTGGAATACTGGCACAGCGCCTTGACGGTCACTTCGTTGTGCGCTTCGAGGTTCTTCAGTTCGATACGGCTGTCGGCGAACGCTTCGGCCGGATCGAGAGTTGCGCCGTTGAGTACGATTTCGCTCACTTCAGTGGCGATCAGGTCAAGGAAGCTGGTAGCTCCCGGCTCAGCATCGAACGTGATGGTGGTTTCGGAACCGAAATTCTTGGCTCCACGGGTCAGATCAAGTTTGACCGTGTAATGAACCGGTGCTGCGATAACGCTTTTGCGTTCTTCCGCTTCGATTCGGGTGAGATTTGCTCCTGGCATGTCACTCCTTATTTGTGTTGAGATTCCTATTTATTGAATAGGAGACGGCGCAACCGGTTGTGCCGGTTACGCCGTCCTTCTTTTGATTATGTAATCAACAATTATTGACGATCTGTCGATAGTCCAATATTATTTCGATATTAATTCCGCTGAGATCGGCGATATTGCGAAAAATATTGACTATCTGTCGATTCATCATTGCGCTGCGTTCAATCCCATCGCTTCGTCAACATCCTGTGCGATATCGGCAACGACCGGAACGATCATCGGCTTGCGATGCAGCTGACGTGCGACCCAGCTACCCAACGTACGACGCATGATCTGCTGCAACTTGTATGTATCGTGCGTGCCAGCCATCATCGCATCCTGCAATTGCTCGACGATCTGATGACGAACCTTGTCGAATTCGCTTTCGTCTTCGGCCACCGCGTTGAGATAGATCTTCGGACCTGCGACAACGTCAGCCGTTTCCGTATCGACGACGACGAAGCTCGACACGAAACCTTCCGTGCCAAGAATACGACGCTTCTCAAGCTCGTCCTCGGTAAGTTCGCCAACGGAATCGCCGTCGACGTACACGTAGCCGCATGGCACGGAACCGACAACAGCAGCTTGGCCGTGGTACAAATCGACCACATCGCCGTCTTCGGCAAGCACCACATTCTGCGGATCGACGCCCGTCTTGACCGCGATCATGCCGTTGGCCACCAAGTGACGGTTCTCGCCGTGGATCGGCATGGCGCACTTCGGCTTGACGATGTTGTACATGTACAGCAGTTCGCCCTCATTGCAGTGGCCGGACACATGCACGGCGGCATTGTCTCGATTGACCACACGAGCGCCAAGCTGCACCAGCTTGTTGATGATCTTGTACACGCCATGCTCGTTGCCCGGAATCAGGGAGCTCGCAAGAATGACCGTGTCGAATTCGTTGATGGTGATGTCGCGATGATTGCCGTCGGCGATACGGCCAAGCGCGGCCATCGGCTCGCCTTGGGAACCGGTGCACATGTAGACGAGCTTGTCGTCCTGCACATCATGGGCCTTCTTCAGGTCGATGACCGTGTCTTCCGGAAGTCTCAAGTAGCCCAAATCCGCAGCGATGGACATGTTGCGAACCATGGAACGGCCCACGAACACCACCTTGCGACCGTACTTGTGGGCGGCGTCGACAACCTGCTGCACACGGTGCACATGGCTGGAGAAGCTGGCCACGATGATCTTGCGCGTGGCCTGGGCGAACGCCTGATCCAGCGCCGGGCCAATGGTGGTTTCCGGCTTGACGAAGCCTGGAACCTCAGCGTTGGTGGAATCCATCATCAGCAGATCCACGCCCTTTTCGCCGAGCTTGCCGAACTCCACCAAATCAGTGATGCGATGGTCAAGCGGCAGCTGGTCAAGCTTGATATCGCCGGTATCGATGAGGCTTCCGGCCGGAGTCTGCACGAACACAGCCAGAGCGTCCGGAATGGAATGCGTGACGTTCACGAACTCAAGATTGAACGGACCGACCTTCAGCTTGTCACGACCCTTGACCTCAACCAGTCGCGGATTGATGCGATGCTCCTTGCACTTGGCTTCAACGAAAGCCAACGTGAGCTTGGAACCAATCAGCGGAATGTCGGGGCGGAGCTTCAGCAGATACGGCACGCCGCCGATATGATCCTCGTGGCCGTGGGTAAGCACCAGAGCCTCGACCTTGTCGAGACGATCCTTGATGTAGTGGAAGTCAGGCAGAATCAGATCGACACCCGGCTGCTCCTCTTCGGGGAAAAGCACACCGCAGTCGATGAGCAGCAGGTGACCGTTGTATTCGATCACGTTCATGTTACGGCCGATTTCGCCCAGGCCACCAAGCGGCACGATGCGCATGGAGCCCTTACGGTACTTCGGCGGAGCGATCAACACGTCATCCTGCTGGGGCGCGGTGGTCTGCGGAGCAAGACGGGAATTTCGACGGCTTCCAGCAGAAGAGCTTGCCGCGCTGGAGTTCTTGGAACCTCTGGAGTTCTTCGTGTTCTTTGCGGCCTTCACGTTTTTCGTGCTCTTCGAGCCCTTGGAGGAGCCGCTGCCGTTGCCGCGAGAACCGCCACGAACGGAACCGGACGCATCGCCCGCACGATTGCCACGGCCACCGCCACGGCCAGAAGACTTCGCCTTCTTGGAAGTCGTTTCAGCCTTGCTGACCTTCTCAGAGCTCACAGACTTCACGGATTTCACATCCGCGGTCTGCGTGTTTTCAGTGCGCTTGGCAGCTTTACTGCCGCGCTTGTGCGTAGTTACTGTTTTGGTTTCTTCTATAGCCATTTCCTAGTTGGATTTCTATTACTAATTGTCTCCGCCTGTGCGGAAACGAGGAATTCAGTTAGTTTGCCGTATTACGGCAAACCCAGCAAACTTGTGATCGCAACAATGCCCGGAATCAGCGCAATCGCCGACAATCAAGCGCTTCGCAATCACAAGTTTCGCAATCACAAGTTCTTCAATTACAGCAAGCCGGAAGCGCGCATGCCATCTTCCGCGCGCTTGATCTCAGCCTCGCCCGGACCGACGTTCGGCAGACGCATCGTCGTGGAGTCGAGAATGCCACGCACCTTCAGCGAAGCCTTGGCCATAACAGCCTGGAAACCGTTGCCGTTCATTGCTTCGACCAGTGGAGCAAGCTGCACGGCAATGCGCTGAGCCCCATGAATGTCACCGCGGTCGAATGCGGCAGCCAAATCGCGCATCGGACCGGAAGCAGCATGTGCGATCACGGAAATAATGCCGACCGCACCAACCGAAAGGAACGGCAGGAACAGACCGTCATCGCCCGAATACCAAGTCAAACCGGTTTCCATACGCTTACGCACGGCACCCGCGATATCTCCGGTGGCGTCCTTGACTGCCTTGACGTGACCGAGCTCAGCCAAACGACGGTAGGTTTCCAACTGAATGTGCAGACCGGTGCGGCCAGGCACATCGTAAACGATAATCGGCTTGTCCGCGGAATCATTGACCGCCTTGTAGTGACGGAACACGCCTTCCTGCGACGGGCGCGAATAGTACGGAGCGACCACGAGCACCGCATCGGCGCCTGCTTCCTGAGTCTGCTCCACCATGCGCACGGTGTGGGCGGTATCGTTGGAACCCGCACCGGAGATAACGGGCACGCTCACCACATCCTTGACGGCTTGAACCAGCTCGACCTTCTCCTCCATGTGGGTGGTGGGAGACTCGCCCGTGGTGCCATTGACCACAAGGCCATCGGCGCCATCGGCGACAAGCTGCTTCGCAAGCTTCTGCGCGGCCTCGAAATCAACGGAACCGTCGGCCTTCATGGGGGTGACCATAGCCGGAAGAATACGTCCGAAAGGAGCAGGATCAAGAAGATGCATAGTACCGTCAGTCATAGTGCCAACGGTACTTCCCGCCACGGACGCCGAAGCGCCCGAGTTCGCGACCATATCGCAATATGAACTGCCTTCCAGAGACCAAAATCCCCCACCCGCTGGAACAATCCTCCCGTTGCCGAGCCTCCCAGAGTCCCGAAACCTCCAGTCACTGGAACAATCGGTACGCTAAACAACCCCTCACATTCCCGAAACCTCCACCCGCTGGAACAATCCTCCCGTCAACCAGCCTCCCAGAGACCCAAAACCTCCAGTTAATGGAACAATCCTCCCGCTGCCAAGCCTCCCACAGTCCAAAATCCCCCAGCAAGTGGAAGAATCGGTACGCTTAGCCGCATACTCAGGGGGATTCAAGCCAAATGACTTCACGATTTTGATCTGGTGACCGCACGATTTCGGAATATCGCACGATTTCGGAATATCGCACGATTTTGCTTTCCTGACCGCACAACACTCCAAAACAGTGCGATCACCAAGAGGGAAAAGTGCGCCCACCAAAACAAACTCAGGCAAGGTATTGGGTGGGGTTTTGCTCGAACTTGGCGGCGCAGCCCGGGTTGCAGAAGTAGTAGGTGGTGCCGTTGTATTCGCGGGTGGCTGCGGCAGTGGCCGGATCCACGCTCATGCCGCAGACCGGATCTTTGGCGTGCGCGCTCTGATTGCCGTTGGCAGCATGGCCGCCACAGCAAGAGCGCATGTCTTCCATACTCTCGTGGGCGTTTTCCTTCTTGGCTTTGTGATCACTGAACAGTCCCATGATGAATCCTTTCTGACTGTGGTTGTTGTGATTATTATCGTTCGGGTTCGGCTGACGAACCTGATACGTCTTACGAAGCGCCTTGTCTGGATCGAACAGGCGCAGTCGGCTCGCGTTCGTCACCACGCATAGCGACGAGAATGCCATGGCCGCGCCCGCGATCATAGGATTAAGCATCATGCCGGTGAACGGGTACAGTACGCCCGCCGCAATGGAAATGCCGACGCTGTTATAGCCGAGCGCAAATCCAAGATTTTGCGCGATATTGCGCATGGTGGCGCGGGTCAAGTCGAGCGCATGCACCAAACCCATCAGCGAGCCATTCATCAATGTCACGTCTGCGGATTGGATCGCCACATCCGTACCGGTACCGATGGCGAATCCCACATTCGCGCGGGCAAGCGCCGGAGCATCGTTGATACCATCGCCGACCATTGCCACCGTATAGCCTTGCGCCTGCAGTTTCGCGATTTCATCCGCCTTGTTTTCCGGGCGCACTCCCGCGATCACATTGCCAACGCCAACTTGATCGGCCACGGCACGCGCCGTCGTTTCGTTGTCTCCAGTGAGCATCACCACGTTGACGCCACGCGATTTCAAAGCTGCGATGGCCTGCTGCGAATCGGCTTTCACCGTATCCGCAACGGCCACGATTCCCGCAAGCTCGCCGTCGATTGCTGCGAGCATCGGCGTTTTCCCTTCCGCCGACAGCCGTTCCATGGTTGCGATAATGTCGTCAAGATCCTCATCGCCGACGCTCGGCATGCCCACGTCAAGATCGTCGATCAGATCGGTATTGCCGACCGCAACGTTGTACATTGCGGTTTCGGGAGAAGATATGGATGATTCGAAGGTCACGGAAGATGCAGAGGATTCGTCAGCTGCAACAGTCGGATTATTTGCAGATATTAACGGCAACGCGACGTGCGCAGTGACGCCCCGACCGGAAATCGCACGGAATTGCGTGGTCTCGCCTAACGTAAGATGCTTTTCTTGCGCGCCCGCAACAATCGCGGCGGCAAGAGGATGTTCGGAATCCCGTTCGGCACTGGCGGTAATCGCCAGCAGATCATCCGGCATTTTGCGCCATTTTCCAAGCGGAAACACGTCGGTCAACGATGGCTTTCCAGCGGTGATCGTGCCTGTTTTGTCAAGCACGACGGCATTGATTTTGCCGCAGGTTTCCAATGCTTCGGCGGAACGGATCAGCACGCCCATCTGCGCGGCACGACCAGTCGAAACCGTTACGGAAAGCGGCGTGGCAAGACCCAACGCGCACGGGCATGCGATCAGCAGCACCGAAACCGCAGCCACCAACGCATGCACCACGCGTGGTTCCGGCCCAAACGCAAACCACAACGCGCACGACCACACGGCAATCAGCACCACAATCGGCACGAAAATGCCTGAAATCTTATCCGCCATGCGCTGCACCGGCGCTTTTGAACTTTGCGCGGATTGCACCAATCCGATAATCTGCGCGAGCACCGTGTCTTTGCCGACTTTCGTGGCACGATACCGCAGCGATCCAGTGCCATTGATGGTGGCGCCGGTCACGGAACTGCCGGCCTGCTTCACCACAGGCATGGATTCGCCGGTAATCATGGATTCGTCAACAGCCGACGAACCAGCAATAACCACACCGTCAACAGGAAGTTGTTCGCCGGGGCGAATCGCAATAATATCTCCGACCGCCACCTGCTCGACCGGAATTTCCTCTTCAATTTCACCTCGTACCACGCGAGCGTTTTTCGGCTGCAATCCCGCCAACGCGCGCATGGCCTCTCCAGTGCCGACGCGAGCGCGCGCTTCAAGCAATTGGCCAACCAGCATCAGCGTAATAACCACACCAACCGCTTCAAAATACGGTTCGCGAGCATTCTCAGGCAGAATCTGCGGAATAAACGTGACCACGCACGAGTAGGCAAACGCACATACGGTACCCAGACTGACCAGCGCATTCATTTCCGGCGAACGGTGAATAATCGCCGCGAAACCACTGCGGAAAATCGGTAATGCGGCATAGCACATCACCGGCAGCATCAGCACAAATTGCACCCAATTCGGCATCGGATACAGCATCAACATCGTCGAACCGAATACTGGAATCGTAACGACGGCTGACACAATAAGACGCGCAATCAGCGTTCGCATCTCACGAGATTCGGAAGAATCGTTTGACGAATCAGAAGAAATATTGGAAGATTCAGCAGATTCATACGATTTTTCAGCAACAACGCTTGGCTGCGATTGTATATGAACGTGAGATTCAGCAGTATTCGTGCTCTCTTCCGATTCCGAATGTTCTTTCGGCATTGCGGCATGATGTTTTCCCGGCACCACCCGTAATGTGCCATGCAGCATGTTCATGCCACATGCGAAACCGTACTCCCCCGGTTCGTTAGGGTGAAGCGTCAATGTCGTTGTGCGGAAAGCGGGCAATGCCAGGTCGACACCGAAATCGGAGAACACCACGTGCGACGAGCATTCACCGTCTTCTTTGCGATCGAATATCAATCGCAATGGCAAACCGGCCTCAGCTTCGATGATTGCCGGACTATACCCACCTTTGACTTCGACAACCGCCTCTTGCACGCCGTTATCGACACGAGCGCGAAATGCTTTGCGCGGCGCGAAGAAGAACCATAACACGGCTGCCGTCACAATGAACGCGACAATGACGGCAATCAAAGCCTGCATATTCTCACCAACCTTATTCACGTTCACGTCTCAATGACTATCATCACAATATACCCCTATAGGGTATATTTGCAAGAGAGAAGCGGTATCTTCAGCGGTAAGATCAAGATTTCAGCGTTACGAGGAGCAGCATCATGAACGCAACCCATCACGGATACGCGGACGACCAGAAGAAAATCATCGCGCGCCTCAACCGCATTGAAGGGCAAGTGCGAGGCATACGCCAAATGACGGAAAACGGCGAATACTGCATCGACATCCTGACGCAGATATCAGCCGTGAACAGTGCGTTGAAATCGGTAGCGCTGCTGCTCGTCGACGATCATCTCAACCACTGTGTCAAAGAAGCCATCGAAGAGGGCGGGGAAGTTTCCGAAGCGAAAATCGCCGAGGCAAGCGCGGCCATAGCACGCCTCGTGAAATCGTAGACCGCAAAACATGTCAATCCCCGATCCAGCAAGCGAAAACTCACCATCGCCGCCAAATCGGGGATCGTATGATCAGACCGGAAAAGTTCCAGACCCCATAGATTTACGAGGTAGATTTACAGGTCGAGGAAGTTGTCGAGGCCGACGGTCACGCCTGGGTATGCGCCGGTGGAGACCTTGCGTACGGCCAGCAGCACGCCCGGCATGAAGGAGATGCGGTCGAAGCTGTCGGCACGAATGGTCAGCTGCTCGCCGTCATTACCGAACAGGGCCTCCTCATGGGCGTTAAGACCGCGCAGACGTACGGCGTGCACGTGAATGCCGTCAACCACCTGGCCACGGGAGCCGCCATCGGTTTCGGTGGCATCCGGCACAGGGCCAAGACCTGCGGCCTTGCGGGCTGCGGCGATGCCCTGCGCGGTGTGGAATGCGGTGCCGGACGGAGCATCCACCTTGTTCGGGTGATGCAGCTCGATCACTTCAGCGGATTCGAAGTACGGAGCCGCAACCTTGGCGAAATAGTCGGCGAGCACGGCGGAAATGGCGAAATTCGGCGCAATGAACACACTCTGGCCCTCGCGAGGCGCGGCAGCGAGCGCGGCACGCACCTGATCGAGCTTCTCGTCGGTCCAGCCGGTGGTACCCACCACCACGTCGACACCTTGCGCCACGAGTGCGAGCACATTGTCAAGAGACACGCTCGGCACGGTGAACTCCACCACCACGTCAGTGTTGCCGGGGGTGATTTGGGTGAGGTCGTCGCCGGCGTCAAGCGCGAGCGCCAATTCGGTGTCGGCCGCGTTGTTCACGGCATCGACCACATGGGAACCCATACGTCCTTTGGCGCCAACTACAGAAACCTTGATCATTGCAGCTCCTTCAAGCATGTCGCACGTACGAGCGTACGAACAGCATTTCAAATCAGTCTCACTCATTCTACTGAGGAATGTTCCATTTACGAATGTAAAGAGACGCTTCGACGCGTCACCGCCCAGCCGATCAAGGCGAACGGAATCGAAGCGAGCACGAAAATCCATGGCAGCATCAGGCTTATGTCGGGGCTGAAATGGTCGAGCATGATTCCCGTGGTCATCGAACCGAATGACGCGCCGATGGTTCCCGCGGTGCTCACCCACGCGAGGCCTTCGGTCAGCGATTCCTCCGGCACGGTCTCCTTCATAACGAGATTGCCCGAAGCGAACACCGACGAAACGGTAAGACCCGTAAGGATTTCAAACACTCCCATCATAATCAGATTGCCTTGGCACATGTGAATGATGAAGAAGCCTACCGTTATGATCGCGAGGAACGTGATCATATGGCGCCAGCGGGAGCCCTTCAGCTCGCGCGTGCCGAAAAACAGCGCGCCTATGCACGAGCCGACCGCCAACATCGCAAGCTGCACACCAAGCAGGGAATCAAGATGCAACGCTTTCATAACGGCCGTCATCGACGTATCGAATGCAGTGAAACTCATGTTGAACACGATGAATACCATCAAAAGCGGAATCACGCCCGCATAGGTGAGCACATTGCGTTTCTTGCGATTGTCATTCGACTTCAACTGCGCGACGGTCAGTTTGTCTTGTTGTTTGTCTTGTTGCACGGAATTTGCGCCGCCATTATTTCCAGTATTGCCGTCAACCGCCAATCGCACGTCCGCATCGTCGGAAGATGCCGAAACAACAGTGATTTCACGTACTACCGGCGGTTGCGTGTCACGCAATGCGAAGAACACCGTGCCGCCGATCGCGCACGCAATCGTCGGCACAAACAACTGCGAAACGGGATGCACGGAAGCCGCCAGGAACGCGGCCAGAATCGGTCCGAAAATGAATACGATCTCATCGATGGCGGATTCCAATGCATACGCAGTGTTCAGCAATGAGCCGTTGCCGGTACGGTCAAGCACATACGTCCAACGGGTACGCACAAGCGCGCCGAACGAGAATTGCGTGAGCCCCATCACCACAGCCAAGGCGAACAGCAGTGGAATCGGCACGCGCACCAATGCCGCGAACGCAAAGCCAAGCATGGCGATGATTTGCACGACAAGCACCACCGATCCGACCTTGCGCTGGCCGAATCGGTCGAACAGTCGTGCGTACAGTGGCGTGACCGCCGCCGTGGAAAGCACATATGCCGCGCTCATCACGCCTGCGATCGTCCAATTGTCATACAAATGGTTGAGTGCGAGGATAATGCCAAGGCTCATCATCGACATCGGCAGTCGCGCCAAGGCTCCGGAAGCACAGAACGCTTTGGTTCCCGGAATGGAGAACAGTACGGAATATGGCGACTTCGGGATTTCGGTTGCGCTGGTGGCAGCCATGATTATCGCTCCTTAACTTTCGTTGCGTCCGGCACGTGTGCCCGCCCACACATGCTGCACGAGGGTAGCGGCGCTCCTCCACAACGCTGCCCATAGTGCGTTACCCTACGGGCAGGCTGGAAAGCGCCGCACGTTCGGCGCACCAGCACTAGTCGTTGTCGGATTGTTCCGGAATTCCGTAGCTCAACTCGGCAAGGATCTCTTCTTCTGTTTTGTCGGCGGCATTGAGCTGTCGATCGCCCTCAATGGGTTCACTCAGATAGTAGAGGCAGGCGTCGATAGCGGTAAGCGGTACACCCTCCATTGCCGACAGCAAGATACGATACATATCCAACTGTGCTAATTTTTTCTGAATTTCCTCTTTTTTGCGAGGTTTTTTTCCAGTTTTCCAATCGACAATAGTATATTGTTTCGACCGATCCACCCCATCGAGACCCCCGAAGAACACCGCGTCGAGCTTGCCGTTGACGATGGTGCCCAATTGCGGCACGTTGACGACGATTTGCCGTTCCGCCCACGCGGGCTTGCGCCGTGCCCATGTCGACGTTGCGAGACGCTGTTGCCAATCGAATATCCCGTTATTGTCTGCCCCATTATCGTCTTGATTGTCTTGCGATTGCGCCGCATTGTTGCGTCGCAGCTCGGCAAGCATCGCCAATCGCGATTCAGCTACGCGAGTACCGCCATTGCCGCTCGCGCCAACGCCAATGCCGGCATCATTCGCATCGGCCATGATGAACCGTTCCGCCCAAGCATGGAACTGCGTGCCCAGTTGCGCGGCCGGAGACGCTACGTTCGGTATCGGACGCACCAGCCCACGCCAGTAAGTGCGGGCGCCACGCTCGTCCATCATGCCTGCGCGCGCCTGCAGCGAGGTGACGTTCTGACGACCTGACGCAAGAATCCTCTCGCCCTTCGCACGCACCGCGCTGTCGAACGCATCCTGCGACGCCTCTCCAAGCATGTCAGGCATGAGATTGCTGTCGGCCACCAGCAATTGCGCGCATCGCAGCAGCGAAGCACCCGTATTTTCGCAACGCCCAGCACCTTCGCCACCGACAGGCTCGCCAACTTGCCCGCTGGCCCGTTCGCCAGCCCGCCCATCAGTCTGCCCGCCAGCATTGTTCATCGCCGAATCCACCTGCAACGCAGACAAACGCAACGTCTGCAGGGTCTCATCGCTCAACTCGCACGGCCATGGCAGGAACTGGTTGCCTTCCGACGGCTCGAGCGGCGCATTCCAAGCGTCGCCGACCACCGCATCTTCAAAATCGCGGGCATGCTCGCCCACAAAAAATCCATCCGGCAACGGCGCATCGATCGAATGCAGACTGGTCATGCCGTTTTCGGAGGAATCGACATCCTCAACTTCCGCAATATCGGCCAGGTTGCTCGGCTCAGCCGCTCTGGAAACGATATTGAGCATGGAATCGCGCACTTCCACTAGGAAATTCGACGGTTTGGACACACGTTTGCGATCGCCCACGGCACGCGGATCACGGCTTTCCGCATTCGTTGCGCTGCAGGTGAGCAGCGCCTCATGACGGGCGCGAGTCAACGCCACATACGCGAGGCGACGCTCGTCGGCATGCAACCGACGGCCATACTCCTCGATTTGCGTCAAATACAGTCCGTCCGGATCAATACCTTCCATGTCATCGACGCTCATATTCCGCAAGGTGCCGAACACTTCGTCGTCAATGATTTCCGCATCCTCCAGCATTTCCAACGCTTCCAACGGATTTCCACCCACAAGCGCGTCATGGGGGAATCGCGGCAGAATATCGGCGTCCACACGCACCGGAACCGGCACCGCAGCAGGATCGGTCAGCCACGTTTTGGCGGTCTCATGATATTCGGGCGGCGTCCACACGCCATCCTGGAAACCGTTGAGATGCTCTTCATCAACGACCACACGCAGATCGCTGCCCTTGTTGGTGGGGAATCCGCCATCGGTCATGCCGACCACGGCCACGGCATCCCATTCAAGGCCCTTCGACTGGTGTACGGTCATCAGCACCACGTCGACAGGCACATCGGGAGCCACCGCGTTCTCCTCGCGTGCGTCGCGCAGCGAATCCGCCCATGAGATGAACGCGCGCAGGCTCGGCGTTCCCTGCGACGCGATCTCCTGCATATACGTGTCGACGAGCTTCAGCAACGCATCGATCGGCGATTTGGCGAGCGCCACCCGGGATGCGGCGAGCGTGGCATCGGCCTGACCGCCGCGCATATGCTCGGCCAGCTGCATGTCGATATCGAGATTCAATGCGACGATGGCCTCACGAACCACTTCCGGCAACGGGTGGCCAAGCATGCGCTGCACCTGACGGATCGCATCCGCGGCGCGAAGCACTTCCTTCGTCCCCTCACGACTCACCCTGCCGTCAATGAGTTCCGCGAGATCGTCACGCAACATGAGGTCCACAAGGAAAACCGCATTCGGCACTTGATCTCGATATTCACGTACGATGGCACGGATTTCAGCATCGGAAGGACCCGACTTGGGAGTTACTCCATAAATTCCCAGATTTTCCGGTTTTTCTTCCTTGTTGGATTGCTCCTGCACGATTCCAGCTGAAACAAGCGCACGATACCGGCACATCGTGTTCACCTGTTCCGCGGTATCGGCGAGCGCCTGCAGATCGTTGGCGCTGATGGAGAATCGCGGCGTGGCCAGCAATCGCATAAGCGCCGCACTGTCGGTATGATCGCTGACGACGCGTAGCAAAGCGAACACGTCCTGCACCGCCGGGCGTTCCAGCAACGCCGACCGCCCCACTACCAGCGTGGTCAGGCCTGCGCGTTCGAGCGCTTCCGCGAATTGCGACATGACTCCTTTGGAACGGAACAGCACCGCCACGTGCGGACGATTGTCTTTCATGCCATTGTCGAGGTCGCGCGAGGAAGGCGTGTGCAGGGCGATCGCATGTTTGGCGAAGCGCACGACCGCGTCGACCTCCTGCCCGAACGTGTCGAACGCAAGCACGCCCACCGTTCCTTCGGGGGCTTCGTCGGTATTGACGAGCGCCGGAACGTCGACTTCGCGCATCAGCGAGCTGCTGAGGCGTCTGGCAGGCAAGCGGAGCGGTTTGGTGAGATTGTTCGCCGCTTCGAGCACCATGCGTGAGTTGCGCCGTGTCACGGTCAATGCGAACGGCCTGCTGGTGGCGTCCATGCCGAAATCGTGTTGCAGCATGCGGAATGCGCCAGGGCTCGCCCCTCGCCATGCGTAGATCGATTGGAAGGGGTCGCCGACCGCGTTGACCGCGCTGCGATGCGTGTCGTCCACGTGGAACAGCGCGCTCAGCAGTGCCGCCTGCGTGGTGGACGTGTCTTGGTATTCGTCGAGGAGCACATGCGAATAGCGTTTGCGGTAGGCCGCTCCGATGGACGGGAATCGGGAGACAAGCTGGAATGCCGCGATGGTGAAATCGCTGAATTCCGCCATATTGCAGGCGCGTTTTTCGGCATGATAGTCAAGCACAAGATCGAGCAGCAGGTCGCGTTGCTTGGCGACGAATGCGAGTTGCGCGCTGTTGAACACGCACATGTCGTGCCCGAGTTCGCGGTATTTCTCCAGTTTCTTTTCGTAGTCCGCGTCGGAATCCTTTTTCAGTCGTTTCGGCAGCTTTGGCGATTTCGGCTCTTCCGTTGGCACGGTTTCGCCGTCAAGCGCCTTGGCGATCTGTTCGACGAACGCCTCATCCCAGTCGCGCACGCGTTGCACGGCTTCGTCGAAGCTGGTGCAGTCGCCGCCGATCATGGCGCCGGAAATGGCGTTGGACAGGGCGAACACGTTGCCCGCTATGGTGTTGAACGATTTCAGATCGCCGTCGAACGCCATAAGATCATCCATATGCCTGTCAAGCACGGTGTGGATGAGCTGCATGGCACCTGCTTCGCTCAATGGCTGCGTGTTCTGGTCAAAGCCGACAAGCAGTCCATATTGGCGCACGATGGATTGGAAGAAAGCGTCGTACGTGGAGACTTCCGGTTTGAGGAACGTCATGTTCGCTGATTTCAGGCCGCGTTCGCGCTGGTCGCGAGTCACGGCCGCAGACACTCGAGACAATAGTTCCGAGGCCGCTTTGCGCGTGAAGGTCAGTCCGAGGATCTTTTCGGGGCTCACCCCCTGTTCGATCAGCGTGATGATGCGTCTGGTCATCGTGTAGGTTTTGCCGGAGCCAGCGCCGGCCACCACCACCACATCCGCATACGAGGGCGCTTGGACGACGGCAGCCTGCTCAGGACTGTCGGTGAACTTCATGGTTCCGCTCATGCCGTTCTCCTTTCGAATACGGTGTTCTGTTCGCCCGCACAGGCCGGGCAGATCGTAGTGTTTCTGCAGTATTTCACATGTTCCGTCGTCGGTCTTGCGGTGATTTCGTTCGCCCTGCTGGCCGCGGCCGCATAGAAGACCCTCGCGATCATGGTGAGGGACCATACCGCCATCGTGCCGCGTAAGCCAAGGAACTCATTCCAATGCTCGTCGCTCACTTCCAACGGAGGAAGCATGTCATCGAGTCCGTCGTGGAAATCCTTGTCGAGTTTTTTGACGTAATAGCGCGGTATGAATTCGCCGGTATTGAGACTTCCATTGGCGAACAGCGCCTGCTGCATATGCGATTCGGCGGCGGTGTCGCCATACGGCGCAGGGTATGCGTGCTTGGCTACATGGAATAGCGCGCTTTGCGTGATGTTCGGCGCGTTCGCCACCGCCTGCGCCCCGCGCATGCCGCTTTCCTCGGGGAATACGAGTCCCAGCTGATAGCAGACGAGCTGCAGATCGTTGAACAGGCCTTCGCCGGTCGGACTGACACCGGTTTTGTAGTCGATCAGACGCACCTGCTGCGTGCCATCCGCCATTTCACGCCGTTCCAAACGGTCGATCCTGCCGGTCAAACGCACGGTGAGATACTCGCTCATGCCGGTTTCCGGCCATCCTCCGACCAACGCTCCCATAATGGCGATCAATTCGTTCCGTGAAATCGCGTGAACGCCGTCCATCGCATTGTAGGCGTCGAGAATATCGTCGAAATCGAATTTTGCGGTAAATTTCAGCTCAGGTTCGGCTTTCGTAAGTTTTCCAACGCTGAATGCATCATTATTTTTAATCGGATAATCACCATGATTCGATTGCACGAAATACGTGGCGATGTTACGCAACGCCTCCTGCGCCTGCTCATCTTTCTTCAACGCCTGATACCGTTGCGCGGGATCGGCAATGGCGTTGAAATCACCGCATAGACGCTTGTATTCGGCATACATCCATTCGGTGATCGCATTGATATTGTCCACGTCGCTGATGGCGGTATGGTGTTCCGGCATATCAAGTCCGGCTTCGGTGGCCTGTTGCGCCACCTTGTGGATCAGCGAGCCGAAACTCGTGGCGACGCTGCCCATGCGCGGGCCGGAGAAGCGGTTTTCCAACATCCAACACACCGGGCACGCCCACAGATTGTCTACCGCAGAAGGAGACAAAGTCACCACGTCGGATCGCCGCGATTTACCGTTTCGGCCCGACGTCGAGCTTTCCGACGTGTCGCTCATGCCCGTCCGCATGACGGCCGCGATCTTCCGCATGGTGGCCTCGACCGTCTCCCCCATAAACGGCCAACGGTCAGGGTCGGCCGCCGTAACACCATGCGAAGCCAGCAATGCCAACGCTTCCGCGGCATCACGCGCCTTCGGGCTGTCCTCAGGTTCCGACGCAAGCACGCTTCGGGCGGCCGCGACCAGACCACGGGGATCGGTTTCCAGCCCCGCGTAATCGCCTTGGCCGCCGACCGACGCATATTCTCGCCGTTCCATATCGGCGTCGCGATCGCGGTCGAAGCACTCCGGCATATATCCGTATAGAAAATCCGAAGGCACATTGTCGTCATTCAGCACGGCGCTCACCACCACACGCTCGCTGGCACGGGTCAACGCCACCAACAGGCTCTTCTGCTCGGAGGCGAGCACCGACGCCAGTTGCGCGTCCTGCCTGCCCGCCGGAGTGACGATCGTGTCGGACAATACGCCGTGCAGCATCACATCGGCCAGTTCCTCACCGCCGAACAACGTGTTGCGTGGTGTGAGATTCGGCCACTGCCCCTGCTGCAAAGCCGGCAGAAAAACCAGATTCCAGCGCTTTCCCGCCGCTCCTGCGGGAGTCGTCAGGGTCACCGCCTGATCAATGGGCGCGGTATGCGCCAGCGAATCCGCCTCAATGGTCAGCAAACGCACCTGTTCGATGAACGCCTCGATGGTGTGTACCGCGAATTCCCCGCTTGACTCGCCGCCTGAAGCATAGTTGAACAAACGCATCGCCGCGTCAAGCCGATCATTCGCGGCACGGCCGGCAGCCGAATGCTCCAGCGCCACACGCTGCCAGACTTCCGCCTTGCCGCAGGCCCTCCATGCGCAATCCAACACATATTGCGGTTCACGCGAAACCAGTTTGGCTTCCGACTCGCATGTTTTGTCAAGAACCTTCCACAATGATGCGAACGCCTTGATCTGCGGATCCGCGCCCAGCACGGAGGCGATCGCATCGACCACGCGATCGGTATTGCCCTCCATAAGAAGCACGTACAGCGCTTCCATACTCAGCACGAAATCGCCTTCATGCTCACTATCATGCTCGCCATCGGCGCGAATCGCATGATAGTCCGTCATGTAATCGCGCCAATCTTCCATCAAACGAGGGAGCAACGCCTGTTGTTCGACGGCAGCGTCCGCCGCATCCTCATCATCTTCGAAATCATCTTCGTCGTATTCTTCGGCAGCATCCTCATCATGGTTCGCAGCCTTGCTTTCCACAATCGAAGCGAGCGAAACCAACGCGTTCATCGCGGATTCGATGGATGCGAGACGGGCCGGACGCCCCTCATGCCGTTGATCACCACCGACCGTAATCAGCGGAGATCCCATAATCAGCGCCACGCGCGAACGAATATAGGATCCGGCGGTCTGCAGGTCCATGGTCGAAGCCGCGATCGTCTGGTTTTTCAATTCGGCCAACTCGATCAACGCGAACAGACCCTGCACGAACGGCTCATCCTTCAACGGCCGGGTCACGCTGGAATAGCGCACGGGAACGCCGTCAGCGCGCAACCGCTCGCCGAATGCGCGCACGGTGGCATTGTCGTGCGCGATCACGGCCATGTCGTTCCATACACGGGAACGTTGCAAATGCTCAGTTTTGATCTTCCACACCACGTCGTCGAGCTCTTCGGAAGAGGAACGGTACAAGGCCGTTTCCACGCTGCCGTCGGCCGGCGTGACACGAGCGCCCGTATCGTCGGCCGGCAACGTTTCGATGGGCATCGCGCCTGGCATATCGCTCATTTTGCCGGGACGATCGGGCAGAGGCACGTCCGTCGACTCCGTGCTTGCGATCGACAGGCTCACTCGCGTCGCGACAAGCGTGCGATAGTCGCCATGCACGCCTTGCTGGTTCGACACGGTTTGCGCGGTATCGCCTTCGTGCGCCGTTTGCAGACCTTCGATGCGTTCAAGCCTCGCTCCCATGCGCGTCTGCGCCTGGTTGAACAGATATTCCGGATATGATCCTCGGAACGTCTGCACGGCTTCGTCGGGATTGCCAACCAACAGCAGGCGCACCCCGCGTTCATGCAGGGCTTCAAGCAGTGCGAAACCAGCCAACGTCGTATCTTGAAAATCGTCGACGATCAGCATGTTCGCAATATCGGCTTCCTGTATGCCAGACACGGCTTCGGTGGCGTCGATCATCAGCTGCGACGCGTCGAGACGATATTCGCCAGGATAAGACGAACGGATCGCCTCATTGTATTCCTCACGCAAGGCGAAGGCGAGACGCCATTGAGTGCGCAGGCGTTCGCGACGTTCGTCAAGCATGCCGTCCCTGCTGGCCGCACGGGCGATCAGCATGTCTTCGAACTGCGGTTTCGCGCCAATCTCGTTCATGCGTGCGAGCATGTCGCGCAATTGGTTGGCGAATGCGTCGGTGGAATCGTCGGCCACCAGTCCTGACCATTCGGAAACCGCGAAATAGGTGCGCAGCAGATCGCAGGTGGCGCAATCGTCGCCATGTTGCCTATGTTCCACATGCGAAGCCAGTACCTTGCGGATGATCACATCCTGTTCCGCACCGTTCAACAGTTTCGGCAACGGTTCGCCTTGACTTGATCTCACGGCCGTCAGCAGACGGAATGCGACGGCAGGCAACGTAGTGACCGGTCGCGCCTGCGACACGGCCGACAATTCGCGGATCGCCCGATCGCCCAACGCATCGGCGATCTGCCTGCCAGACACCGTCATCACGGCATTCCCGTCACCATACCGCCTCATTGCGGCAACCAGCATGCCCAGCGCAAACTCGGTTTTTCCACTGCTCGGCGAGCCCGCAACCAACGTGACGCGGTCAAGGTCTTCCAAATTCATCATGCCTCCCAACACTACTAGTCTCGCCCTCCTTTACCTGACAAATCCGGAACCTGCAAAGTTGTCTCGAAGCCAACCTTTATCCAACACGATCTGCGGTGCAACCACTCCTTCGTGGCATCTGCAGCAACGCCGACAACACATCAATGGTCTTTTCCATTTGAGCCAGATGCCCGTCATCCAGCAACTGAATGTATGTATCCTCATCGTCGCCACGAAGGCCGTCTCTTAAGGTTCGCACGTTCTTTCTATCACTACGACTTCTATTATTCAGCCACAACATGTCTCAGATGCCCGTCTTTGTATATGGACATTTTGACCCCTTGCTGATAGGTTTCTGGGTTGGTCTTCAGTTAGGATAGGATCCAGAGAGAGCGGCCGAAAAGCATACGCACCACGAGGAAAGAGAGCATATGGAAGCCATGAACGGCATTCCCCCTCAAATCCCTGGGTATACATTCGCCCAAAAGTTGGGTTCAGGTTCCGAAGCGAACGTGTATTTGTACCAGCAGCTTTCCCCCAGCCGACAAGTGGCCATCAAGGTCAGCAAGGGAACGCTCGATCCGCGCGCGGCGGCGCGGTTCCGTTCCGAAGCGAACTTCATGGGCAGGATCTCCTCGCATCCCTACATTCTTTCGGTGTATGAAAGCGGCGTCACCGCCACAGGCAACGGCTACACCGTGTTCGAATACGCTCCGGGAGGCAATTACAAGACCTTCCTGGAATCCAACAGGCTCAACGCAGACCAGATGCTCACCGTCGGCATCAATCTGGCGAGCGCCCTTTCCACAGCGCACCGCGAAGGCATCATCCACCGCGACATCAAGCCCAGCAATATTCTCATCAACACGCATGGCATGCCCATGCTTTCCGATTTCGGCATCGCGGGAACGATCTACGGGCGTCCCGGCATCGGCTACACCATCGCGTGGGCTCCGCCGGAAGTGCTCGCAAAGAACGGCGGAGGCAACGAATCCTCCGATATTTATTCGCTGGGAGCAACGCTGTTCGCCATGCTGACGGGCCAGTCGCCATATGAATACGGCTATTCCGCGGCCCTCGGCTCGACCAGGGGCAAAGAACGCGGTGCTCTGCTGAGAAACATCATTCTCACCGATCCGCTCCCTAAGCTCAATAGGCCGGATATTCCCCCGCAAGTGGAGCGGATTTTACGCAAGGCGTTGAATAAAACGCCGGAAGACAGATATTATTCCTCATACGATTTCGCGCGTGACATGCAGCGTGCGCAGCAGGAATTGTATGGCCATGCCACGCCGACCACGGTCGAAGGCGAACCGCCGTTCCCGCAAAATCTGTACGCACAGTCCCAGGCGAACATTCAGGTTTCACCGACCGTCCCAAAGCAGCGCAGCACTTGGGCCAAGCCTCTTGCGATCGTTGTTTCGGCGGTCGCCGCGATTGCAGCCGTCGAACTGGCGTTCGCGTATGTGATCTTGCCGAATATGGATTCGGCTTCCGACGATAGCAGCGTGCAGATCAAGACTCCGGGAACGCGCGATCAGGACAACGATTCGCCTGATTCGGCCATCACCACAAGTAGCGTGCCCAGTGTCGAGAATCTGGCCGGCTCATATTCCGCCGACGGCGGCAGTGTGCAGTTCACTTGGATGAATCCCGACCCGCAGAACGGGGATTCATACGTATGGTCGATGGTCGGCGATGCCGGCGTTAATCCGAATGTTCAGGGAACCATCACCACCGACACGCACATCAGTATCGAACCCGCCGACGGCTCGCAGACCTGCATTCAGGTGAGTCTCATCCGAGCCGACCGTCAGATGTCGCAGAATCCTGCGATCGCGTGCGCAGCCAAACCATAAGCATCACAGCACTTCCCAACAGGGTCGGCCGACGGCATTATTCCATCGCAGGCGATGTCCGGAACGAACACAACGACCATCGGAACACTCAAGGAAGAACCGAAAATGGACAAACGCAAGAACGCAGCCGATCAGCCGGCACAATCGCACGAACGTCAATTGCGCTTCGGATCGATGATGCGCAAACTGCTGTTGCCGTCGGGAAGCAGGCGGTGGATCACGCCGATCGTCATGCTGCTTCTGCTGCTGGGCATCATCGCGGGCGCGTTCATCGTCAGTTCGGTGACGCAACGGCATGTGCAGCTCGACGACGGCACCGTGTGGATCACCTCGTTGAAAGATCGCAAGGCCGCACGATTCAATGCGAAGAACAAGGATGTGGACGCCGGAGTCTCATCCGCAGCCTCCCGTTTCGACGTGGCACAGCATGATGGCGACACGGTGATCTCCGAAGGCACCAAAGCCAGCAATATCGCGGCTTCCACCATTAGCAAAACCGACAACACCGCCATCAAAACGGATATCGAAACCATTGTCGGAGGCGATACCGCGGCTTTCATCAACACCAAAACCGGCAATGTGTGGGTGGGATCCGCTGCCGATGTGAAATCCGTCAACCCCACCACCGACAAGCCGAACATGAAACTGGGATCCGGCGGAAAGATCGCGGTGACGCATGACGGAACCGTATACGGATACCGAGCTTCCGATGGCGCGGTGCTGAGCATCAAAGGGCCGCAGGGCACGCGTGAGCAAGTCGGCACGATCGAAGGCGCCCCGCACGCCGAATCGTTCACCATCATCGGCAAAACCCCGGTGGTGGCGGCGAAAAGCACCGTGTACTGGCCGCAGGGAAGCGCAGCCATCAATCTGCAGGGCAGCATGACCTTGCAGGCCCCTTCCACGGACGGCAAACAGAACGGATGGGTGGCCGTGGCGACACCACGCGGGCTCGCAACGGTGAACCTCAGCACCAAGAAAACCTCTGAAACACCGAATTCCGGCAAGGGCGAGCCCGCCCAGCCGGTATCCACAGGCGGATGCGTATTCGCCGCATGGGCGCAGAAAGCCAACAATTACGCCAAAGTGTGCTCCGTCGACAGTTCGGACATGACATTCGACACCCTGACCAACATCAACGCCACTTCGGAACTGATATTCCGCACCAACCATCGTCTGGTCATACTCAACGACGTGGTCAACGGCAACGTCTGGAATCCGCAGGAATCCACCAAAGTCATCAAAATCCAATGGAACAAGGTGGAAACCAAACAGTCGAAGCAACAGGAACAGAACAACGACAGCGCCAACAACCAGCATAATTTCAGCAAGACCTGCTCGTCGCAATCCGGCCAGATCAAAGCCGAAGATGATTCGTTCGGCGCGAGAACAGGATCGCAGCAGATCCTCGACGTGCTCCGCAACGACGAACAGACCGACTGCTCCGTACTGCGCATCACCTCGGTAAGCGCCCCCGACGGCGCCAACATCAGCGTTTCCCCCGTATACGACGGACGATATCTGCAGCTCGACGCTTCCGCGGCATCCGAAGGATCCGTATCGTTCAGCTATGAAATCTCCGACGGACGCGGGCAAACCTCCAACGCCAACGTAAGCCTCACACTGGTAGGCGGGGACGACAACGCGCCCCAGCAAACCGATACGCCACCGGAAATCGACGTGGAACAAGGAGCGACCTACACCACCAACGCGCTGGGCAGCTTCTCCGATCCCGACGGCGACCCGCTCACCCTCGTATCCGCAACCCCGCAAAACACCGACCAGGTGACCGTTTCCACGCGCGCCGACGGGCAGCTCGTATTCAACGCGGGATCCATGTCTTCCGGACGCGCCGGCATCGAAGTGACCGTTTCCGACGGCCAGCAGACCGGCACCGGCATGGTGTATTTCTCAGTGAAACCGGCCAACACGCTGGCCGCGGTGATCGATCCGGCCGTCAAGCAGACCACGCCAGATACCCGCACCACCATCACGCTCAAACAATACGTGCATGGCACCTCGGCCGAACCCGCGCAGCTGACCGCCGTGGAAACCCCATCCGGCGCATCCACCACCATGAACGACACCGATATGTCGTTCACCTTCAGCGCATCCAACCCCGGCACCTACTACGTGCCCTACACCATCACACAAGGATCCATCCCCTCGACCGGCCTGGCCCGCATCGAAGTGCAGGCAGTGACCGGAGACTCCGCCAAGCCCATCGCAGCCAACGACGTGGCACTGCTCGGCGCCGACAACACCGCAATCGTGGAACCACTGTCTAACGACGTCGACCCGATGGGCGGTGTGCTATCCGTGACCAGCGTGACCGCCGATGCGGCGAGCGGCATCAAAACCGGCGTCGTAAGCAACAAGCGCGTCTACATCACCGCACGACAGGTACCGACCGAGCCCGTGCAGATCACATACAGCGTCGCCAACGCGGCAGGCATGTCAACCGGCGTGATCGTACTGCAGCCACCGGCACTGATCACCTCCAACTCCGCGCCGAAAGCCGACAACATCACCACGCAGGTACGCACTGACGGCATCGTCTCCATCGACGTGCTCGACCACGTGACCTACTCCGACGGCACCACGGTAAGCCTGCAAAACGACCTGCAATACGACAAAAACACGTTCAAAGGACTCGTATTCGTATCAGGCAACACCGTACGATACCAAGCATCCAACCAAACCGGATCCTTCCCCGTAACATACACGGTCAAAGACAATCTCGGCAACGCGGCATCTGCGACAATCACCATCAACGTGCACCAAAAAGACGCTTCCAACAAGGCTGCGCCAACACCATCCGACGTCGAGGCGCAAGTCGCGGCCGGCCAAAAAGTCCAAATCCCGATCACCTTGACCGGCATCGACGCCGACGGCGACGACGTGCAGCTGCTCGGTCTCGGCAACAAGGCGCCGACACTCGGACGCATCAGCGAAGTCGGCGCCACCTACCTGGTATACGAAGCCTATGCCGACTCCACAGGAACGGACACCTTCTCATACGCCGTCGAAGACTGGACCGGCCAACGATCCCAAGCGCAAATCCGCGTAGGCGTATTCAAATCCGGCACCGACTCGGGCGTATACGCGCGCGACGACGAAATCACATTGCGCCCCAACACCGCAGCAACCGTGCCCGTGGCGCAAAACGACATCTCCGGAGACAACACCGACCTGGCCGTCAGCGAAAACGTCGAATCGCAAGACATCAGCAATGTGACCGTGGCGGACAATGCGCTCGCCTTCACCACTCCTCAGCAGGCGGGCACCTATTACGTGGTGTATACGGTCAAAGACAAGGCAGGATTGTCCGACACCGCGACATTGACGGTGAACGTGGACGACAACGCCACCATCGAACCGCCGACAGCATACGACTACCGTGTGCCATCTTCCGCGACGATCGATAAGAAATCCATCGACGTGGACGTTTCGCAATGGATCGCGAATCCTTCCGGCAGCGCCGACGAACTGCAGGTGGCCGTGGATGATTCCGCCACCGGCCATGCGCATATCAAAGGCGGTGACAAGTCCACGACCATTAGCGTGGAATTGACGGATGAGGCACGAGCCGTGCCGTACACCGTGACCAACACGACATACAACATCACGTCCACCGCGTTCATCCAAGTGCCCGCGTACGGCGTGTTCCCGCCGACCCTTCGACCGAAGGCGCCGGCATTGAAGGTGAACGCACGCGAGACGATCACCATCAATATCGCCGATTACGTGCGTGTGGGCGCAGGCAAGACCGCGTATGTGGACGGCGCCGATTCGGTGAGCGCCACGAAGGCCGCGGACGGAGACCTGTATGTGAACGACCAGACGTTGAAGTTCACCGCGCCGAAGGATTACTCCGGTCCCGCGTCCATCACCTTCACCGCGGTGGATGGCAAGCGCGACAAGAACGATAATGTGAAAATCATCAATTCGGCGGTGTTGACGTTGCCGATCACCGTGATCGGACGTGACATGCCCGCGCCGACGTTCTCCTCGTCCACCATTGACGTGGTCGCCGGCGAAAGCGCCACCACCATCGATCTGACCGCGTTGACCCATTCGGCGTCCGACCTGTACGACGATGAGAAGCAGTACACGTATTCGGGTGGCACCGATTCCGACCAGGTGAGCGCCAAGGTGAGTTCGAACGGCAAGCTGACCGTGTCCGCCGACAAGACCGCTTCGCCGGGAACAACGGTGAGCGTGCCGATTTCGATTCAATATTCGAAGGGCACGGTGAGTGCGGGCGTCACGGTTCGTGTGACGGCCTCCAACAGGCCTTTGGCACGCATCAACGCGAAAACCGTGAAGGTCAAGGCAGGATCCAGTGAGGAAGTGAACCTGCTGTCCGATGCGTATAATCCGTTCCCCGATTCCGCATTGACCGTGACCGGATGCACGTCCGATGGCGCGTCGAAGCTGACCGTGGACTGCCCGTCCAACGGTGTGGTGTCGATCAACGCCGCGTCCGATATCGGCGCGAGCACCAACAAGGTGATCGTCAACGTGCGCGATGCCACCAATACGAAGGAACGTGAGGTGACGGGCACCATCAACGTTTCGGTGATGGACAAGCCGGATGCGCCGCTGCTCTCCCCCATCGCCGGAGACCCGCAGGATGGCGCGGTGAATCTGAGTTGGACGGCCGGCTCTTCGAACGGCAGTCCGATCAGCGAATACAAGGTGTCGTGGGGAGGCGACGGTTCCGGCGAGAAATCGTGCGGATCCGTGACCTCCTGCCAAATCACCGGCTTGAAGAACGGCAAGACGTACTCGTTCAAGGTGCAGGCCAAGAATGAGGTCGGCTGGTCGAAGGAGTCGAATGGCGTGGAAGGCACGCCTGACAAGCTTCCGGACGCGCCGACCGATGTGAAGGCCGAAGCTAGCAAGAACACCATCACTGTCACATGGAAGGCTTTGGAGGGTAATTTCTCCGCCGTCGACAAGTATCAGGCGACGTTGAGCGGTCCGAATGTGGCGAATCCGGCCCAGGAAGTCACTGGCACCAGCATCACGTTCAAATTCGACGACAATGCGATCACCGACGGCGCATCCTATACCGCCACGGTCAAGGCGCATAACAAAGTGAACTGGAGCCAGCCCTCCACGGCATCCAATGCCGTTTCGCCTTGGGGCACGCCTGACAATCCGACTATTTCCGCCGATCAATCAGGCGACAAGATCGTGGTGAGAGGACGGATCAATGACGCACGTAACTCGAAATACCAGTCGATTACGGTAAGCATCGAGGGCGAAGACAAATCCGTGGAGACAAGCGCCAAGGATTATTCCGTCGAATTCGACATTAAGAACGAGTGGTACTACAGAAAACTTAAGCCGACGATTACCGTGGTTACGGAACGCAGTGGCTCATTGCGCAACGAAGCGTCCGTTTCGACTTTCACAGCAGTCGATCCTCCAACCAATGTGAAGCTGGAACTCAACAACAACACATGTGTGGCGACCTGGTCCAGAAAAGGTGGACGCGTCACAGGTTTCGTTGTAAAGGCCAAGGGTTATTACGATGATGATGTTCATGAGAGCAGAGCCGAATGGCCGCTTTCCGGTGATTGGAGCACCTGCGATACGGTAAGCGTGCAACAGTACTTCATCGACACCTCACATCTCAGCGACCCAGCAATCGCTACCGATAATACCGTCGGCAACAAAAAGCCAGCGGAAATCACACTGCCATCCTCATTGACGTGGGATACACAGAACGCCAACATCATTCATGTCAATGGCGGTAGTTGGGAGGCCCACGGGCGAAGTGTCAAAGGCCAGATCGTCATCACTCCGGCAGGGGAAAGCTCGCATACCTACGATTGGCCAGCTAACGGCACACTGGATGTTTCCGACATCACCAGTCCTTCCGGTACCAGATGCGATTGGGAGGTTCGCGTGATCACCACTGCCGGGGAACCAGAAATCAATGCGACCAAGAAAAGCTCTGATCCCGTGACCGGAGTCCGATACGAGGAGAAAACCCCCGATCCGGAACCGGGACCAACCCCTGATAATGGAGAGACGCAATCCTCGATAGACACCAATGCTTCAGCCATCTCATTACGAACAGGGTTGGCAGGAAAACAGGCGCGAGGCATCTCATTCACCGTCAAATAAGCAAATTCAACATCACAACCAATCATCAATACGACCAATAGAAGCAACCAAGGAGTACCTATGAGCAACGAAAACGACGACGCCACCCAGCTGGGTTCCATTGGGCGCCATATGAGCAAGCCGCAACAGCCCGGCAATCCGCAGGCACGCCCCGCATTCCAAGCTCCAAGCCTGCCGACGCATCCGCAGGAACAGGACGGAGACGAAGAGGGCACGGTACTCAGCACGCATAACGCTACCCACTACGCCGCCAACACGTTCGACGCCGACGAGGAGGGCACGGTACTCAGCACGCATAACGCAACTCCTTCCAGGCCGACGAGGCCTACGGTTCCAATGGCGCAGCCCATGCAGGCGCAACCGACGCAATCCGCTCCAACACAACAGCCGCTACCACAATCGCAATCGGCTCCCGTAATGGCAACGCGCCAATTCCCGCAGACTACGGCACCAAGCGTCAAGCCCGCGCAGCCGGCCATGGCTTCTTCCATGATGTCCGCGCCGCAGGCCGACATCACCGAATTCCATGAACTGTTCGCCCAACTGGTCGGCAACGTCTCCCAGGTCGTGGTCGGCAGGGAACAGCCGATCCGCCAATGCGCCACCGCCATGATCGTCGGTGGCCACATTCTGCTCGAAGACAATCCGGGGACCGGCAAAACGCAGCTGGCCCGCGGCCTCGCCAACTCCATCGACATGTCGTTCAAACGTATCCAGTTCACTCCGGATCTGCTGCCGTCCGACGTGGTCGGCGTAACCTACTACGACCAGAAGAACGGCGAATTCGAATACCGCGAAGGTCCGATTTTCGCATCCATCGTGCTCGCCGACGAAATCAACCGAGCCTCGCCAAAAACGCAGTCCGCACTGCTCGAGGTCATGGAAGAGCAGAAAGTCACCGTCGACGGCGAAACCCATGCGGTACCGCAGCCGTTCATGGTCATCGCCACCCAGAACCCCATCGAACAACTCGGCACCTACAAACTGCCTGAGGCGCAGATGGACCGTTTCCTCATCAAAACAACCATCGGCTATCCGAGCCATGACGTAAGCGTGAACATCCTCAAGCAGGTCAACGTCACCGACCGTGCCTCCACCGTACATGCGGTGCTCACCGGCAACGACGTGCTGCGCATGCGCGCCATCAGCGAAACCGTGCGTCTCGACGACGCGATCATCGAATACATCGTGCGCTTGGTGGAAGCGACGCGCCACAACGAACGCATCCAAGTCGGATCGTCCATGCGAGGCGCGCTCGCACTGACCCGATGCGCCCGCGTGTGGGCCGCGTCCAGCAATCGCGGATACGTGGTGCCCGACGATGTGAAGCAACTGGCCGTCGCCGTGCTCGCACACCGCATCACGCTCACCGCGGAGGCCACATTCGCGGGATCTACCCCCGAACAGATGATCGAACAGATCCTCAATGAAGTACCTTCACCGACCGTGGGCGCCGCCGCCTGAAACGCACGGCGCAGCCAGCCGCGTACGGCACGGCACACGCGAAGCGCACACCCCACACGAAACGTTCGTAAACCCCCGAAAGGTCAAGCATGCGACAATCCAAAACCATGCAGCGCAGGAGAACCATGCAACGATCCCTGCGACGCATCAAGCATCGCATCAAACGACTGGTCACCTCATACGTGTCGCCGCTCGGATGGGCCGTGACCGGACTCGCCATCGCCTCACTCATAGCGTTCACAATCCTCAGCTGGCATGAACTGCTGACCATGGCGATCGTGTTCGCATGCATGATGGTCGCCGCCATCATGCTGTCGCTCGGCAACACGTCGTTCACCGCCACCATAGACGTGTCCAGCAGGCGCGTCACCGTGTCAGACACGGTGAAAGTCGATGTGTGCGTCGACAATCCAGGGCGCACGCCAACCACATCAGCACGCGGCGACCTGCCCATCGGAGACAGCCACGAACGATTCGCCATCCCCATGCTCGCCGCCGGCCAATCACGCCAAACCACCGTGGAATTCACCGCCGTCTCCCGCGCGGTACTGCCGGTCGGCCCCCTGTCCATACGCAAAGGCGACCCATTCGGACTCGTACGACACGAAAAGAAACTTGTCGACCAAATCAACGTGTTCATCCACCCGAAAACCGTTATGCTGAACACACTCAACGCCGGAATTCCGCGAGATCTCGAAGGCCAGCCAAGCGGCGAAATCGTCGACGACGACCTCGATTTCTACGGACTGCGTGAATACGAGCCAGGCGACGACGTACGCAACGTGCACTGGCTCAGCTCCGCAAAAACAGGCGCACTGATGATCCGTCAATACGAGGCGACCCGACGCACCGACACCGCATTGACCATCAGCGTGAACCCCGACGACTATGTGAGCTCCGACGAATTCGAACTGGCGGTATCCGTCCATGCCTCCATCGGCGTGCAATGCCTGCTCCAAAACCGACCGGTGACCTCACACGCGGGAACCGAACACATCATGCCACGCAACTCCACGGAATTCCTTGACGGCTGCAGCGCCATCTCCCCCGATATCAGCGACAATCCGAATCTGGCGCAAACCACCCTCGCCCATGCCCCCGACTCATCGTTCTACTACATCACCGTCGGCAGGCTCAAAAACATCGACGAAATCAAACACATGGCGCTCGCACTCCCCCGATCCGCAACCTGCGTGGTACTGCAAACCGCCATCGGACAGCCACGCGCCATCAAACGATACGCCGATTTCACCTTGGCGACCGTAGGAAACCTAGACGATCTCCCAATGATCATGGGGGTACTGGAATGAGCGCCACAGGACTTTCCACCCACAACACCAACACCGGCGACACCGGCCGCACCACCGGATTCGGCAACACCTTCACCGGAACCGGCACCGGCTCATGGGCCGACTCCACACACTCCGTCATCTGGATGTCACGAGACGGCAAATCACAGGCACTCCCCTACCTACGCCGGACACGCGCCTCGCAATACGCAAGCCTGCTCGTCGCAGCCCTACTCACCCTCGCCGCCGCCAGCAACCTCATCGACGTCTACGGATCGGCCGCATCCTGGGCGCTCGCCGCCATTCCGGCCACCATCATCGGATCTCTCGTGGCGCTCGCAGGCACGGTTCCGGCACTTCGTCTCTGGTGGCAGATGCTGTTCATGGCCGTCGCCCAGCTGGTTGTCGGCCCTGTACTGTTCCTCAACGACACCACCATCGCCCATATTGTTCCGACCTTGCGCACGCTTACACAAGGCTGGATGAACATGCTCGGATCGTTCAAATTCATTCTGTCGGTCGAACCTCCTACCGGTACCGCCGATGGCTGTTTGCTGGCCGTATGGACCATCTGCCTGTGGTTCGCGCTACTGACCGGCATTTTCGCAGTGACTGAAGATGGCCGATTCACCATGATCGCCATTATTCCCGTTACCGCCAATCTTGCGATTTGCGCGCTGCTCGGCTCATCTTCCGGCTATTACCGCATGTTCGTAGGCACCATAATGGCGCTCATATTGGTGATTTGGATCAGCGCACGTTGGAAATTACTGGAATTGGGACGTTGGCTCAGTTCCATCGTGATCGTGGTGCTTTCCGTCGCATTGGCGATTGGAGGATGCCTCGTCGTCGATCAGGACCGCACCATTCTGCGCGACCATTATGATCCGCCGCTTAGCCCGTACAATTACACCAGTCCGTTAAGCGGCATGCGCTCGTACATTACAAACAGTAAGGACGACGTGCTCCTCACCGTCGAAAATCTGCCCGCTGGATCAAGCGTGCGACTAGCGGTCATGGACCGTTTCGACGGCAACGTATGGAATCTGTCCGACTCCACCATGTCGTCGGACTCCTCCAATTACCGACGTGTCGGCACCTCCATCACCAACAATGCCGAAGGCAAGAAATTCACCGCCACATTCACCGTGGACAAAGGACTCAGCGACTACTGGCTGCCCATGGCCGGAGCCGCATCCAGCGTGACATTCGACAACAGCGAAAACTCCGACTCGTTCTACTACAACAGCGACACCATGTCGGCCATCTACCCCTCACGCACCTCCGAAGGTCTCACCTACACGGAAACCGGCATCATGCCAACGGTTCCCACCGACAAACAGATCGCCAAAACAGACGCGGCCGCCATCAGCCAGCCAAAAGCCGAAGATGTGCCCGACTGCGTAGACAAACTCGCCACAGCCATCGCCGGAGGCCAATCCAAAGGCGGCGAAGCGGCCCAGGCCTTAGCCGAAAAGCTCAAAGAATCCGGTTGGTTCTCACACGGATTAAGCGGCGACTACCCGTCAACCGCAGGCCACGGCAACTACCGCATCGACCAACTGCTCGCCGGAACGGCCATGGTCGGAGACAGTGAACAATACGCCTCCGCCATGGCATTGATGGCACGCAGCCTAGGTCTTCCCAGCCGTGTGGTACTCGGATTCCTGCCAAAAGACGACGAAGGTGAAATCAGCGAAAGCCGCACCGAAGAACAAGGAAAAACCACCATCACGAAATTCACCGGCAACGACGTGACCGCATGGGTGGAAATCAAACTGGACGGCTACGGTTGGGTGGCATTCTATCCAACGCCAAAGGAAACCAAAGTCCCCGACGAAAACCAGAACCTCACCCCACCGAATCCGCAAACCCTGGTACGCCAGCCCCCGGTACCACTCACCGACCCGCTACGCGACGACACCCAGGCCAAAGGCAAGTCCTCAATCGGCGGAAGCATGGCCGACGAAACCTCAGCTAACCTGTTCTGGCAGCATTTCGGCAGAATCGCAAGAAAAGTAGCCATCTACGGAAGCCCTCTATGGACGCTGCTCATCATATGCGGTCTCCTGCTCGCCATCAAAGCGATCGCACTGGCACGATCAAGAAAACACGGCAGCACGCAGCAGCGTGTGGCAGCCGGCTGGCAATCGGTCGCCGCGCTCGCACGGCAAAGCGGACTCGACATTCGAGGCACACGCAGCGAACAGGCGGTTTCGATCGCGAATCAGATGGATATTTCCCGCGAGACCTTGCTCGCTTTGGGCGCGCAAGCCGATTACGCGGCCTTCTCCGGTAATTTCGTCAACGAAGAGCATGTGCAGCAGTATTGGCGCGATATTGCGCAGGAACGCAAGTACATGCTCAAGTCATTGCCGACGTTACGCCGATGGCGTGCCAAACTTTCGCTTGCCGACGTTTTCCACTTCCGCAGCAACCGCAGCGGGCGGAACAACGGCAGCGATCGGAAGCACAATCGTAAGAAAGGACGGGACTCATGATCTTCCGTAGCATCGAGGCCGGCCTGAATAGCAATGTCGGGTGCAAAAGAAAAAACAACCAAGACAACGCTCTCGCCAGCCGTGGCGTATATGTCGTATGCGATGGCATGGGCGGCGGCAAAGGCGGCGAGCGGGCCAGCGCACAGGTGGCGGCATGTTTCTCGCAGCTTGCCGAACAGCCGTCGCGCAACCGTACGTCCATCGAACATGCGTTGAGCCAATCGCAGCAACAGGTGCTCGAACTTGGCCAGGAGCTTGGCGGCATCGCCGGAACCACCATCACCGGCGTGGTGCTGCCGACTCGCGTTGAAGATAGCGTGCATGAACAAGCCATCGATGAGTACTGCTACGTCATCAATGTCGGAGATTCACGCACCTACCATATGCGCGCCGATGCGGAAGGCCATTGGATGGCGGAGTCGCTGACCCGGATCACACGTGACCATTCCGAACGGCAGAACGCCATCGACACCGGCGAAATGCTACCGGACGAGGCGAACCGATGCATACCGCGCAATATCATCACCCAATGCGTCGGCGCTCCTGACGGCATTCAGCCGGACTGGTATGCGGCGCGCTCCACGGGACGTTTCATCATCTGCTCGGATGGCCTGCACGCGCAGATCGATCGGGAACTGCTCGCCGATGTGGCAGCCTCATATGGCGATCCGCAAGTCGCCGCGGATATGCTGGTGCAGTCCGCGCTCGACGCGGGCGGCAACGACAACGTCACCGTGATTGTGCTTGATATATGCGGCAAATCATCGGATTATTCGGCAAATGACGATTGGAACGTCAGCAAAATCGACGATCACGAGGATATCGGCGATTTACAGGAAAGCACATTGCAAACGTTACGTGCCGTCCAATAATGCGCATGTTCCCGCAATGACAATCGTCAATAATCGGATTTGTCACGTTATATCAGCGTATTCAATACAATATTTACAGAACACGAGATAAGGAGATCATGATGGTCGATTTCGATGCCGCGGTGGCGGCCGTGCAGGATCCGAACGCAGATCCCGTGTTTCTGGCGAAAATCGCTTACGAAAATCCGGAATTCGGCGCGAATGTGGTTGCCAATCCGCGTGCGTACCCAGGCCTGAAGCGTTGGGTCGCCCAGTTCGGCGACGAACGCGCACGTCAGCAGCTGGTCGCGATGGGGTGGCCGGTTCCACAGGACGGAATCATGCAGCAGGAGGCCGAGACGGCTTCTGAACAGACGCAATACCAGATGCCAAGCGAACGGGCGCAATACCAGCAGCCGCAGCAATCATCGGAAGTGCAATATCAGGCGCAGTACCAGCCGCCGGCAACCCAGCAATGCCAGCCTGAGCCGTTTGCGGCAACACCTGCATCGAATATGGCGAACGATGCTTCGACGGAATACGTCGACCCATATACCAACCCCGCAGACCTGTCTGAAGTGGCTGATTTTTCGCCGATTCAGCCGCAAGAGCCAGTCGCGTCGAATGCTGGTTTCACCGCAGAATTGGCCATGACCACGGAAGATCAGATGCTGATGGCTGAAATCGCAAGCAAAGCTCCGGAGCTGCACCCCTTCCTTGCGCGCAATCCGCATATCTACCCGGATCTGCTCAACTGGCTTGCCAGTCTCAATGATTCCGCCATCAACGCAGCCATCCGTCTGCGACGGTAACCCTTGGTAGAACTTGGCAAAAGCCCGACGAAAGCCGCCAAACAAGGCCTAATAAGGCCTAATAAAAGCCGCTTGCATTGGTAAGCTTTCGTACCATAATATGTTCGTTGCGCCGTCATCCTCATTTATGGATTGACGACGCAACATGTATCGCGGCGCGAAGGAAATCAGCGCTGTTCGAAAGTGAAGAACTGGTCTCCGATACGCACCGTGCAAGGCGCGTCAAGCTTCATCGGCTTGCGTTCGACCTTGATCTCCTCATTGCCTTGAATGATGTACGTGCCGTTGAGCGAACCGTAATCCTCGATCCACAATACGCCATCCTGATCGAAGCTGATCGCCGCATGATTGCGTGAGATGGTGCGCGTCGGATCCTCCAACTTCACGAATTTCGCACCTTCCGGCACTTCAGCGGAAGGCTTGCGCCCCAGCAGCACACCCATATCGACGATCACTTCCTGGCCGGTCTGCTCGTTGTAAAGCACATACTCCAGCTTCGGCTGCTTCATGGTGAATGCCGAAGACAGCACCGTGCCATCCCAGTCGATGTCATCATCGTCATACCAACCTGGTTCAGGTGGAGGCGGATATGGAAGAAAGCTCATACCTTCATTGTAATTTGCCATGCGATTTTGCGATGAAGATATCCGCTCTGCAATACGTACGGTTCCGCAATAGGCTGACTGTTGTCGTAGGGATCGCAGCAACTGCAGTTCCGCATTAAAAATAGTTCCGCATTAAAAAAATGGGGATCAGCTGTTTCCAGCCAATCCCCATTCATGTATTGAGATGATTTCAGACGTTATGCCATTCCATCATCGCTTTTCGGATCACAGGGTGTCGCCCAAATCCATCTGACCGCCATTGTCGTCCAGGAAGTCATCCGGATTGAAGTCGTCGCCGAGCTTCAGATCTCCGAAGTCGATGTTCGAGAAGTCGACTTCGGACAGATCGGCGTCGCCGAAGGCGGCATCGGACTCGTCGCCACCCAAACCGAAGTTCGGGTAGATGGTGTCGCGAATGGCCTTGTCAGGCTCGACCACGGCGTTACGGTAACGGGCAAGGCCGGTACCTGCCGGGATGAGCTTACCGATGATGACGTTCTCCTTGAGGCCCTTGAGGTCATCGACCTTCTGGCTCAGAGCGGCTTCGGTAAGCACGCGGGTGGTCTCCTGGAAGGAAGCCGCGGACAGCCAGGAATCGGTTGCCAGCGAGGCCTTGGTGATGCCCATCAGCTCCGGACGACCGGCAGCAGGCTTGCCACCCTCCTTCACGGCCTTCATATTGGCGGCCTTGAAGCGGGCCTGATCCACCAGTTCACCCGGAAGAAGGTCGGTATCGCCGGAATCGATCACCGTGATACGACGCAGCATCTGGTGCACGATGACCTCGATGTGCTTATCGTGGATATCCACGCCCTGGGAGCGGTACACGGTGTGCACTTCCTCCACAATGTTCACCTGGGCAGCACGCGGGCCGAGGATGCGCAGGATCTTCTTAGGATCGACGGAGCCTTCGATCAGCTGGGTGCCGGCTTCGACATGATCGCCGTCCTTGACCATCATCGGGGCGCGACGGGTCACCGGGTAGGCGATCGGCTCGACGGAATCGTCGTCCGGCTTCAGGATGACCTGACGGCCGCGCTCGGTATCTTCCACCTTGACCACGCCAGCGAACTCTGCGATCGGGGCCTCACCCTTCGGAGTACGGGCTTCGAAAAGCTCGGTAACACGAGGGAGACCCTGGGTGATATCGGATGCGGAAGCAACGCCACCGGAGTGGAAGGAACGCAGCGTCAGCTGGGTACCAGGCTCGCCGATGGACTGTGCGGCCACGATGCCAACGGCCTCGCCGACATCCACCAGCTTGTTGGTGGCCAGCGACCAGCCATAGCACTTGGCGCACACGCCGCGCTTGGATTCGCAGGTAAGCACGGAACGGGCCTTGACCTCTTCCACGTCGTGGGCAACAAGATCGTTGAGCACGTCCATGGACAGCGCGTCACCGGCCTTGTACAGCACGGTCTCGCCGTCGGCGGGATCGATCACGTCGGTTGCGAGCAGACGGGAGTACGGACCGCCATCGGCGGCCTTGACCAGATGCAGGTTGCCTTCAGCATCACGCTCGCCGACCTTCATCGTCAGGCCACGCTTGGTGCCGCAATCCTCTTCGCGCACGATTACGTCCTGGGAAACGTCCACCAGACGACGGGTCAGGTAGCCAGACTCTGCGGTACGCAGTGCGGTAT
>ERZ773269.579-NODE-579-length-42874-cov-6.808963_pt1 | contig 42874 bp, 38 predicted proteins | sample MGYA00511958_ERZ773269 | MGnify/ENA primary metagenome ERZ773269 (study PRJEB29015, sample SAMEA2737761) | human gut metagenome | biome: human gut; feature: human-associated habitat; material: faeces | place: China | collected 2012 ... | reverse complement strand
AGTAGGGCTATGCCCGTTGATGAAAAGCCCCCGGCTATGCCGGGGGATATTTACTGTTGTTATGATACGAAATTCCTAAATGAGCCGGTAGGACTTGAGTAATCCTTTTGGAAAAGACTCATTTGGTTTACAAGTTCGCTTGTATTTTGTATTAGAAACATATTTGTTGAGATAGGAAACAGTAGTGTTAAAGCTACTTTTTTAAATTTTTTATTTAATGATTTTATTTCTTATATCCAAGTATAGTATCTTTCTTCTGTTTCAGAATTGTATTGTACTGCCAATTTAATTTTGAATAGTTACTTCCGATAACTATTGGTAATTTATATTCGAAATACACCGTTTTTGGTATATAATGTAGACAACAATAAAATTACATGGGAATATGATATTTATTTGATATAACAGACTCTAACACAGAGTCATTTTTTGATTTGCTTTTTTATTATAAATATGATATTCTAATAAAAAAATTGAATGGAGAAAGTTATGAACATACAGATATTTGGAAAATCGAAGTGTTTTGATACGAAAAAGGCGGAGAGATATTTTAAGGAGAGAAAAATAAAATATCAGCTAATCAATATGACTGAAAAGGGCATGAGCAAGGGTGAATACAACAGCGTCAAGCAAGCTGTCGGCGGATATGAAAACTTAATTGACGAAAAGGCAAAGGACAAAGACACTCTTATGCTTATAAAATATCTTGCGGACGAGGCAAAAGAGGACAAACTGCTTGAAAATCCTCAACTGTTCAAAACACCTATTGTCAGAAACGGCAGACAGGCGACTGTCGGCTACAAACCGGAGGTATGGAAAACATGGGAATAAAGCGAGTTCCGACGTATTTCAATGAATTTGCCTGTATCGGCGGTGCGTGTGAAGATAACTGCTGTATCGGCTGGGAGGTTGATATTGATGATGAAAGTCTTGAAGTTTACAAATCGGTCGGCGGTGAGTTTGGCGACAGGCTACGCCGTTATATGAGTGACGAAAACAGTTTTACGCTTAAAAATAACCGTTGTCCATTTTTGAACGACAAAAATTTATGCGATATTTTTATAAACATCGGCGAGGACAAGCTCTGCACCGTTTGTACGGAATATCCGCGATTTACCGAAACATACGGCAGTTTAACGGAAAAAGGTCTTGGAATGTCGTGCGAAAGTGCGGCGGAATTTATCTTTAAATGTGACAAGCCGACTGGTTTTGAAACTGAAAAATTTGATTATGAAGAAGAATGTGACGAAGATTTTTTAAGGATACTTTTGAATGTGCGTGAAAATATTTTTGACGTGCTTAAAAATCGAAAAATGAACATTTCGGACAGAGTTAAAACGATTTTGAATTATGCATATGACGTGCAGGATAAAATCAATAATAACAACGTTGACAAAGTACCTCAAAGTGTGGATAACTGTGATTTTTCACAAAGTGAAAAGTGTATAAACGACATAAAAGAGTGCGTCAAGCTATGTCTTAGCCTTGAAATTATGGAGGACAGTTGGACGGGTGTAATTGAAAACACGCTCGGAATTTTTGACAATTACGATAATTTGAGCGGTGAGTTTGATTTATACATAAGCAGACGCGAATACGAATATGAAAATTTGCTTGTGTACTTCATATACAGATATTTGCTGAAAGCGGTGTTTGACTGTGACGTGCTTACAAAGGTACGTTTTGCGGCGGTGTCGTATGTGATTATACGTCAGCTTGATATTGCACGTTGGCTTAGAAACGGAAAGGAATTTTCGCTTAAAGACAGAATAAAAAATTGTGTACTGTATTCAAAGGAGGTTGAACATTGTCAGGATAATATTGATTTCTTTGACGAGGAATTTTTGTTCAATTCAATCTTTGAACACAACAGATTTTTGAATTTAATTTAAATTTTTTCGATTTTGTATTGCAAAATATAATAATTGACGAAAAGGAGCCGAGCGTTTTTGTTGCCGGTTTACTTCCGTTTTATTCTCCGATATGTCTGCCTGTTAAAACGGTACAACCCATTGAACAGCCGATTACAAAGCTTGTAATAATTCTGCATAAGCTGACTGCCTATGTTTACGGCTGAAATCGACGACGTGCCGTTATACGCACCGACAACGGTATTACGGTATTATATTATATATTCCTTATTCGGTTTTGCCAATGCCTTTTGTAAAATCGGTCAAACTTGACACATTATAAGTAAAATGCTATAATTAGAATAGATTACTATATACAAAATACGGTGTTTTCAGTATGGAGGAAATTATGACGCATTTGAATTCTGCGGTAAAATTACTTGACAGAGCCGCTGAAAAGTTTAACGATAAAATTGCAATATCAGATGAATGGAGCGAGATTAGTTTCAGTGAATTGCAGAGAAAGGGAAAGGCTGTCGGAACGGCACTTGCAAAGACAACTCCGCAAGGATATATGCCTGCACCTGTTATGGTGTATTTGAAGAAAAGCATATCGTGCTTGGTTTGTTTTATGGGTGCGATGTACAGTGCAAATCCGTATGTGCCTACCGCTTACGATATGCCTGCGAACAGAATACAGAAAATTGTTGACTCACTTCAAGGCAGAGGTCATATAATCACAGACGCACAGGGTATGGAAACTTTAAAGACTATGAACATACCCGAGTCAATGAGTATTCATATATATGAGGAAATCGTTGAGACCGAAACGGACGGGGAGCTTATTGAAAAAACACTTAATTCGGTAATTGATACAGACCCTATTTATATAATGTTCACATCTGGTTCGACAGGTGCGCCGAAAGGCGTTACAGTGCCGCACAGAGGCGTTATAGATTATGCAATTTGGGTTGCAAAGACATTTAATATCAATGAAAATTCTATACTCGGAAATCAAGCACCGTTCTATTTTGATAATTCGATATTTGATATATACAGCTGTCTTTTGACAGGTGCAAAAATGGTGATAATTCCTGAGACATTGTTTATGTTCCCTGTAAAGTTGCCGGAATTTGTGCGTGATAATGATATTACGACAATATTCTGGGTACCGACCGTTATGATTAATGTGGCAAATTCGGGAGTGCTTTCGGAGATTGAATTGCCGAAGCTTAAAAATGTGGTGTTCTGCGGTGAAGTAATGCCGAATACTCAACTTAATATATGGCGCAAAGCCCAGCCGCAATGCACATACGCAAACCTTTACGGTCCGACGGAAATTTCGGACGTATGTACTTATTATATTGTCGACAGACCTTTCAAGGACAGTGATTCACTTCCGATTGGTAAGGCTTGCGAGAATATGCGTATTATAATCCTTAACGAAAAGAATGAAATCGCAAAGACGAATGAACAAGGCGAAATATGCGTTATAGGTACAGGCGTATCACTTGGATATTGGAATAATCCCGAAATTACGCAAAAGGCATTTATTCAAAATCCAGTTAATCCGTATTATGAGGAAAGAATTTATCGTACAGGCGATTTGGCATATGTGAATGATGAAGGGCTTATTATCTACTTGGGAAGAATGGATAATCAGGTTAAGGTAAAAGGTAACAGAATTGAGCTTGGCGAAATCGAAAATGCCGCAATGTGTGTTGGCGGAGTTAAAGGTGCTTGTGCGGTGTTTGACGAGAAAAATCAGAAGATTGTGTTGTTTATAGAAAGTTGCGAGGCATTTAGGCTTAGAAAACTTAATCTTGAACTTAAAAAGTATATACCTAATTATATGTTGCCGGGCGACCTTGTTGTTATGGAAAAATTCCCGCATACCGCAAATGACAAGATTGACAGAGTTACACTAAAGAAATCTTTGGGATAAAGGAAAAGCTATGGAAACAATGATGCAAAGTGCCGTGTGCCTTTTGGAGCAGGCGGCGGAAAAGTTTAAAAATAAGACAGTATTTGAAGATAAGGACGGAAGTATTTCTTTTGAGGAATTGAGAGAAAAAAGCCGTATAATAGGAAGTGAACTTATTAAAAGAGTTGAAACAGGCAGAAAATGTCCTGTAATCGTATATTTGCCGAAAAGCATAAAATCAATAATCAGCTTTATGGGTTCGCTTTACAGTGCGTCACCGTATGTGCCGATTGATTACGCAATACCGATGGCGAGAATGGAAAAGACCGTTGAAAATCTTCATCCGACCGCGATAATAACAGATACGGACGGCAAGGCAAAACTTGAAAGTCTTAATCTTGACACAGAGATACTTATATTTGATGAGCTTGCAGACGGACAAGCCGATGATGCGGCGGTTGATAAGTCGCTGGGCGGTGTGTGCGATCTTGACCCTGCGTATATTATGTACACATCAGGCTCAACAGGTGTGCCGAAAGGCGTTACAATTTCAAACAGAGGTGTTATAGATTATATTGAATGGATTGTCGAAACATTCCCGATTGACGAAAACAGCGTAATCGGTATGCAGTCGGCGTTCCATTTTGACAATTCTGTTTTTGATATGTATACCGCTTTTTATACGGGTGCAAAAACTATGATAATTCCAGAGATACTTTTTATGTATCCTGAAAAACTTATGGATTACATGACGGAAAACAAAATTTCCGTTATCTTCTGGGTACCGACCGTTATGATAAGCGTTGCAAACGGCGGTGTGCTTGAAAATGCCGATTTGAGTGCATTAAAACTGATATTGTTTGCAGGCGAAGTAATGCCGAATACTCAACTTAATATATGGAGAAAATATTTGCCCGACTGTATGTATGTAAATATGTACGGTCCGACAGAGGCAACGGATATTGCAACGTACTATATCGTTGACAGAGAATATGAAAATCACGAAACTTTACCGATAGGTAAGGTTTGCAGAAATATGCGTGCATTGATTTTGAACGATGATGATAAACAATGCGCTGTCGGTGAACAAGGTGAACTTTGCATAAGCGGTACGGGTATTGCACTCGGATATTGGAATTCACCGGAGATTACGGCAAAAGCATTTGTTCAAAATCCGCTTAATACAAAATATCACGACAGAATTTATCGTACAGGCGACCTTGTTTATGAAAATGAAGAAGGCAATATAATTTTCATAGGCAGAAAGGACAGCCAAATTAAATTGAGAGGTAACAGAATTGAACTCGGTGACCTTGAAAGTGCGGCAGCGGCTATTGAAAATGTCGCAAGTGCATGCGCATTGTTTGACGCGGATAAACAGGAGATTGTATTGTTTATCGAAACAACAGCAGAAATTGTCGCAAGAAAGTTTAAGATGGAGCTTAAAAAATACGTTCCGGCATATATGGTACCGGGCAAAATCGTAACTATGGAAAAGTTCCCTCACACACCGAGCGGAAAGATAGACAGAGTAGGACTTAGAAAAGAATATATTGTGACTGAATAAAATTAATTTTCATTCAGCCGAAACAAGGAAATTAAAATCAAAAAAGGAGATAATTAAAATGGAAGAAATCAAAGAAAAACTAAGAGCATTCATACAGGAGAAATTTGAAATTGATGATGATCCTGATTTTACAGATGATGTACATTTGTTCAACGAAGGTTTTGTCGATTCATTCGGCGCGGTTGAAATAATCCATTTTATCGAACAGACATACAACATCGAAATCACACAAAAGGATATAACACTTTATCCGATGAACACAATCGAAGAAATAGCTGAGGTTGTCGAAAATAAATTATCATAATCAGAAAGGTAACGGATAAATGTGGTATCTTCAGACAGATGTACTTTTAAGACTTTTTATAGCCTGCGGTGCAATGATACTGATTTCAGGACTTTCAAGGCTGATTTTCAAAAAAGATTTCGGACCTAAAGTTCTTGTATTTGCAAGTATAGCAGTTATAGCATATGTTTCGTGGCAGCTTGCCATAGCGATTGTATGCTATACACTTATAACATTTATTTTCGCACGAATACTGAAACCGCTGAAAAAAACACGGCGGTTTTTCTTCGTACTGTTCAGTATTTTGTGTACAGTGCCGTTTTTCTACGGACGAATGACGGAGTTTTTCCCGCAGTTGCCTGTAATAATTACATTTGTGGGAATAGCGTATCATATGCTAAAAGCGGTTGACGTTATGTACTTCGTGTACTATACGGATATGGATATTCCGTTTTTGACGTATGTGAATTATATGTTGTTTTTCCCGACGTTTACGGCAGGTCCGATTTTCAGATACAGAGATTTTCAAAAGGTATATAATAAACCCGTACCGCTAACGACAGACAGATTTATAACTTGCGTAAAGCGATTTATAAAGGGTATGTTTAAGAAAATGGTTGTACTTTACTTTGTAAGTACATTCTTTAACTTCCTTGTCGCAAGCGAAAAACATTGGTATGTAAGCCTTGCGATAGTGGTTTTCAGCTATCTGTTCCTGTTCTTCGACTTGTCGGGTTACAGCGATATGGCGATAGCCGTAGGCTCGGTTATGGGATATACAGTGCCCGAAAACTTCAGAAAGCCTTGGGCGGCGGCATCATTTACGCAGTTCTGGCGTAATTGGCACATAACTCTTTCCGATTGGGTCAGAGAACATATTTTCGTTGTATTAAACGGTAAAAAACTCGGAAAACTTGCTTCAGCCGGAATGGGCTTTCTTGTAATGTACGTTATGGAAATGTGGCACGGTTTTACTTGGGTGTACGTTATCGGCGGTATTTATAACGGCTTGTGTCTTGGTCTTGAAAACCTTTTGGGACTTACAAAGGCGGAAAAACGTAAGATGAAAAAGCCTGTCTATATTGCAAGATGTATTATAGTAAATATGCTTTTTGCATTTAATACATTGATGTTTACCGTAACACCTGCACAGTTTTTTGAGATACTTAAAGGATTTATAAGAATATGAAAAAGATTGTAACAATAATTGCGATTGTACTTGCAATAGCGGTCGGTGATTTGGCACTGACTTATAACAATTTCATAGTGAACAGTGATTATTTTGTGAAAAACGATTTTGAAATAACGCAGTATAAACACCCCGAAAAAGTTTGGGATAAGGTGTTTTTCGGAAACAGCGTTGTTATTTCGGCATATATGGAGGACAAGAGCAGTAAAGGATATGTCAATCTCGGTCTTGACTACGGTGTTGTTACCGACTTGTGGGAAATGATTGAGAAGAAGCATATAAATATCGGCTCTGAACTTGTTATCGGACTGAATTATTTAACGTTGTATGATGAGTTTGAAACCAATCCGACATATATATGGCATAAAAAGTTGTATGAGCCGTATGCGTATTTTGAGCGTGACAGATTTTATCCTATGATAACAGACGGCTTTGATAAGCTGTTAAACGGCGAAAGTCCTTTGCCGTATAAATATCTTCCGCAGGAAAAGCATATTTATCATGGCGCAATGTCGGATAAAATGCTTGAAAAGACTATGGAAAATTATCAAGACGAATTTTTCAATCTTCCGACGGAGAAGTTTTCAAAGAATGTGGCCGCACTTGAGAAGATTATAAATTACTGTAATGATAATAATATAAGGGTTAGAGCGGTTTGGATGCCGTGGAATACGAAACTTGAACAGCCTGAATTGTTGGGTGAAGTCAAGGCTATGGCAAACGAAGTATTTGATAAGTATAACGTGGAAGTGCTTGATATGGAAACTACTTTGTCACCCGAATGTTTTTACGATACGGGACATTTGAATTATGACGTGGGTTCAGCTATCTTCACTCAAATGATAGATGAATGGTTGTAGAAAAATCGCCCACAGCACTACTTTTTGCTTGGGCTGGTCGCAGACTGATAGTCTGCTGCTCGCCCATGCAACCGGGGGCAGTACATATGTACAGCACCGCAAGTTGGCTGTGAACAATTTTTGGAAGGATCTTTATATGAAACAAAAATTAAAAACAATAGGAACATTTTTAATATACCTTGCAATGTTCATTTTAATATGTATATTCTTTACCGGTCACGGTACATTTATATATGAGGCATTTTAAAAGGAGAAAGTTTATGAAAAAACTTATACCAATATTTCTTGCAGTGCTTTGTCTTACGGCGTGCGGAAATGAACAGGTAAAAAATCCCGATACATTGTCTACAGCGGTAATTTCGTCCTCGGACAGTGTTACGGCAAAAAACACTTTAAACAGTTTAAATGAATCAACCGTTGCAACATTGACCGCCGATAAAATCGACGCGTCAAACATCGGTGATTTGTCGGATTATGATGTTTTGTACATTGATAAAAGCGTTGTGGAAACAGGCGGTTTTAATGCAAGTGTAGTTGAGGAATATGTATCAAACGGCGGAAGTGTTTTCCTTGACAATGATGTGTATAACGTATTTGATAAGGACTTTATCGGTGCGGAGGACTTTGTAACGATTGATTCTTGTCCGGTTGATATGATTTATCCCGAGAACAGCGATAAAGGAATAAAGAAAATTCAGTCGCTTTTGTCTGATTTTTCGATGTTGTACAGAAATTATGCCGATTATAATGATGTGCTTGTAAATCAAAATTACGGAGTCGGCGTTGTTCCGTCAACAGCGGAATGTATTGCGTCAAAGGATAATGTGGGAATTTATACGGTAAATCAGTACGGAAACGGTTATGTGTTCTTCACTAATCCGCTTTTACCGAATTCATTTTCCGTAAACAATCTTTCTCCCGATGATACCGGCGAATACCTTTCAGCAACAACGGTCGGTGCAAATAAATTGCTCAGAGATTATTTTGCGGAATTTGTTTCGCTTAAAAATTACGGATATGCCGTTGAACACGTTTTGGGCAGCTTTGCAAAGCCTGTTGCTTCGTGGGAGCTTCACTATGAGGATATTACGGGTATAGATAACGGCTCGGCGGAAATTTTTGAGGAAATGTGTGAAAGATACGGTCAAGTACCGTCATTCACGCTTGCAAGAAATCCGTATATTTGGTTCAGACGTGCCGAAAGTGTGACGTATGCACTGAATAATAACGGTCAATTTGCAATGGATCCGTATGAAAATGCGTATTCATCGGGAACGCACTTTGTAACCGCAAAAGAATGGCTGTCACTTGATTATGACGATAACACAATCAGCTATTTTGAGGACAGCCACGATTATATAAAACGTGCTTATCCGTGTCCGACGGACTTTAACGGTGACGGCAAGATGGACTTGATTTGCGGAAGTGCGGACGGAAAACTGTACTATTTCGAGGGTACGGGAATGAAATCGAATTACGAACTTGACGTTGCGACTATGTTTACCGATATGGACGGAAATCAAATTTCGGTCGGTGCATATTCATCACCTACAACTGCCGATATTGATAATGACGGTGTTGATGAAATAATTACAGGTGATGAAAACGGAAGTATCCATTGCTTTAAAAGATCTGACGGTATGGTGCTTGACGATCAAGGCATCATTCTTGAAACAGGACTTACCGACGCAATGCCGTCAATCGATGATTTGAACGGTGACGGCGTGCTTGATATGGCGGTCGGCTCACGAAACGGCGAAATGAGAATATATTACGGCGATATGGGTGAGTACAGTGTTTTGTTTAATGCTTACGAAACCGTTGATACAGGTCAAAGTTGGTGTTCGCCTTGTATAGCCGATGCAGACGGTGACGATGTGAATGAGCTTTACGCAGGTACGTTTGAGGGATATATCGCAAAGTTTGAAAATAATGTTTTTAACGGTTATATTGAAGGCAATGAAAGCAATTATAAGGGGAATAATAATCTGAAATTCGGTGCGAACAGTGTACCGCGATTTTATGATATTGACGGTGACGGCAACAAAGATTTGGTTGTCGGCTCACTTGAATACGGTATGGCTGTTCCTATAGACAGTGATTATTTCCCGTATCGTGAAAAATTGCAGAAACAGCTTGACGGTTTTAAGGACAGAGGAATCTATGTCGGTGTACACGCACTTTCAAATGAATATGCCGATAGTACGCATGACCAAAGGGAGCTTGAATATCAAAAAAATGCGTTTGAGTCATACGGACTTCCATGGATAGGCAGCGGTGTAAATCAGCATACATGGAGAACAAGTAAAATCGGTTATGACACGCATTTTGATAATATGAGCGGTTATGACGGAACATACAAGAGTCAGTTTGATGCGGGACTTTATTGGAACAGCGGTTCACAGACTCCGAACAGTATCGCTGTACCGGAAGTAAGCGCGGAAAATTCAATTCTTGTTCCGTTCTATCTCGATAACGGTCAGCTTATGCTTCAACCGTCAAATACACCGAACGGAAACAGCGAATTTTCGGCGATTTCCGCAAAGTATGAAGTGCCTATTCTTTTCTACAATCACTGCGATTACGTTTACCGTGAGCAGGACAGCGAGGAGGAGAAGATTAAAAAGGTTGATACGCTTGTAGATGATTACGGCTATAATTTCGTACAGGAAAATCAGCTTGCAAAGATGACTGCGGCGGCATATAACAGCAGGGTCAGTGCAAAGTGGGATAATGATACTTTGTATTTGTCGGCGGCGGCAAAAAACGAGGATATTCCGCTGTATGATAAGAATTATCAAAATTCTACCGGTGTAAAAGTGATTTTTGCCGACGGTGTTACGGTTGATGAATTTAATATAGACGCAAGTGTTGCATATAAAAAAGATAACTGCATTTATACGTCACTTGATAAGGGCGTAAAGATTTCAAAGAATGGTGAAAATAAAGATATAAATATCACTTCGGTGAATGTACCTGCAAAAATTTCAAAGAATGATAAGGGTGCAACGATTAAATTCTGTGACGGCGGTATGATGACGGTTGAAGTTGCCGGTAATGCGCGTACAACGTCAAAAGGCTGGGAAACAACTCAACAAGAGGGTAAAACACTGTTTAGAAAATACGGAAAAGCAGAAACTTTGAAAATAACAAAATAAAAAAGTGCCGAAAGGCACTTTTTTATATGATTTTTTAAAGATTAAGTCATTTTTACTGTCCCCAAACATTTCTTAAATGCTCGGCGTACATATCTTGTATTTCTTTAATTTCGCCAAGACCGGTAAGGTCACAGTTTACATTAAAACCGTTATTTTCAAATTCTTCTTTCCATTCGACAGCCATATCATTTTTCGCGTGGTCACCGCATACAAGCATAAACGGAAGTAGTGTTACATTTTTTATATCGGTTTTCGTTGCGTGTGACATAACTGTTTCAAGGTCGGGAAAACCCTCAACAGTACCGACAAATACGTTGTTCATATCGGCATTTTTAAAGTGATAATCAAGAGCGGGGTAGGCGGCATTCGCAAAATGGTCGCTGCCGTGTCCCATAAAAACGTAAAGTCTGTTTTTGTCGGTAAGTCTGTGTTTGAAAATATCAACAATGTTGTAATAGTCAATCGTTTCGGTAACAAGCGGACGAGAAATTCTGATTTTCATTTTGTCGTTAAATTTCTCAATCATTCTGCAAGCTTTGTCGTATTCAATACCGCACATAATGTGAGTAGGGACACAAAAAATATCTGTGTAACCGCTTTTATATAATTTTTCAAGTGCTTCATCTACAGTATCAATTTCTATTCCGTCACGTTCGCGGAGCTTTTTAATAATCATACCGCTTGTAAATGCACGGAAAACATCTGTTTTAAATTCATATTTAAGCTTTTTTTCAACAGCACCGATTGTTTTTTCAAGCGTATCGTGGTGGCTTGTACCAAAGCTTATGACAAGTATTGCAGTTTTCATATTTTCTCCTCTATTTTCTGTTCATATAATTCTAAACTTTCTTTTGCAACTTCGAGCATTTCATCGGAAACCATAAAATTTAATATTTCTTTTTTAGTGTCCTTGCTTTCACTTATTAAAATACTTCTGTATTTCTCTATTATAGGTAAAATGCCGGCATAAAATTCTAAATCGTTTGATTTAATTTGGCTGATTTTTTTCGCAAGTGCCGGTGATTTGCCGTTTGTCGAAACAGAAATCGTTATGTCATCGTAGTTTTTTGATGACGGTAATATAAAATCGGAATGCTCTGTGTCATCAGATAGGGACACTAAAATGTTGCGTTTTTTTGCGTCATTGTAAATCGTTTGATTTACTTCTTTGTTGTCTGTTGCGGCTATGACAAGAAAAGAATTTTCTATGTCACTTGAGGAATATTCTTTTTCAAGTCGTTTGACGTTGGGAAATCCGTCTTTAAAAACAGGACTTACTGCGGTTACGTCTGCACCATATTTTAAAAGCGTTTTAACCTTTCTTTCCGCAACATTTCCACCGCCTGCAACGGTACATTTTCTTCCGCGTATATTCAGCATTATCGGAAACATCAGTTTTCCTCAAACCACTTTGCAGCCTCGACCGCGTAGTAGGTTATAAGCATTTTTGCACCGGCACGTTTCATTGCGGTAAGGCTTTCAAGGACGATTGACTTTTCGTCAATCCAACCGTTTTGTGCGGCGGCTTTAATCATTGAGTATTCACCGCTTACATGATATATTGCAAGAGGGACACTAAAAGTATCGCTGACCGTTTTTGCGATGTCAAGATAAGGCATACCCGGTTTCACCATGATTATGTCCGCACCTTCGTCAATGTCAAGCTGTGTTTCGATAATTGCCTCTTTTTTATTTCTGAAATCCATTTGATAACTTTTTCTGTCCCCAAACGACGGAGCACTGTCAGCTGCGTCGCGGAACGGTCCGTAAAATGATGATGAATATTTGACGCTGTATGCCATTATAAGTACGTCCTCAAAGCGGTTTTCGTCAAGTGCCTGACGTATTGCACCTACTCGTCCGTCCATCATATCCGACGGTGCAACAATATCCGCACCTGCTTTTGCACAAGCCACCGACGCTTTTGCTAAAAGCGGTAAAGTCTTGTCGTTGACGATACAGTCGTGTTCGATAACACCGCAGTGACCGTGTGAAGTGTACTCGCAAAGACAAATGTCGGCAATTACGATTAAATCGGGATACAGTTCTTTTGTAAGGCGGATTGCACGTTGAACAATGCCAAATTCATTGTATGCCTCACTGCCGAATTCATCTTTTGTTTTCGGAATACCGAAGTAAAGCACCGCACCGACACCTGCCGAAACCACTTCGTCAAGTGCGGATGGCAGGTCGGTAAGCGAGTATCGCTTGATGTTCGGCATTGACGGAATATCTTCTGTTTCGCCGTCAATTATGAACATCGGATATATTAAGTCTGTTTTGTCAATCGAAGTTTCGTGTACAAGGTCGCGAATTTGTTTTGTCACACGAAGTCGTCTTGGTCGTCTGATCATTTAGTGTCCCTCCTGATACAGTCGATAATGCTTTCTGCGGTTGCATTGTCGGCTGTTTTATAAATTTTAAGCCCGCATTTTTCGGCGGATTTTGTTGTTTCGTTTCCTATTGAAATCAGCTTTATATTTGACGTGTCTGCTATTTCGGAAAATGCCTTTGCGGCAGAACCGCTTGATAATATAACATAGTCAGTATCGTTTAGACATAAATTCAAAAGTTCCTGTTTTGAGTTGTCGGTTTCCGTTCTGTAAAGGTGCATATCGGTGAAATTAATATTGTTTTCGCTTAAAATATTCGGTATGGTGCTTGCACCGTTTTCGGCTCGAATTAAAAGAATATTGTCATTTTTACTGCACTTTTCGCACATTAGGCGAGCAAGCTCAAGTCCCGAATGAATTTGAGGAACCATGTCGGCATATATGCCGTAACTTGCAAGTGCGTCGGCTGTTTTTTTTCCGACAACAGCAAATTTAGTGCCCCTTAAAGTGCGTATATCGGTTTTTGATTTTTGTAAATATTCAAAAAATATTTTAACACCGTTTGCACTTGTAAATACTATATGTGAAAAGTGTGCTATATCCGCTTTTGAAAACAAGTCGAAATTAATCGGAACTGTTTTGATTAAAGGAAGCTCCGTTATGTCAAAATCGGTCGCCGCATTTTTTATGCTTTTGTTCATTAACGGTGTTGCGGTTGTGAGTATTTTTGTATTTTTTTGTTTAAACCAATCTTGCTTTAAATTCACCACATCACCGACAAGAATTATCGCCGGAGAAGTCATTTGTTTTGCCAATGCAGATAAATTATTTAGTGTCCCCGTAACACATTTTTGATGCGGCGTTGTGCCGCTTGAAATTACGGCAACAGGTGTATTTTCCGATTTACCGTTTTCAATAAGCTTATTGCTTATATTTTCGGCAGACGAAAGCCCCATAAGAAAAACAAGTGTTCCGCTGAGTTTTGCAAGTGCGCTGTAATTAACCGTTTCATTTCCGACTTTTTCGTGACCTGTTATAACGTGAAACGAAGTTGCAACTCCGCGGTGAGTGACTGGAATACCGCAATATTCGGCGGCACTGTAACAAGAAGAAATACCGGGTACAATTTCGTAGTCAATATTATTTTCGATCAGCGAGATAATTTCTTCACCTCCGCGACCGAAAATAAACGGATCGCCGCCTTTCAGACGTACAACATTTCCGAAACGGCTGTGTTCAACAAGGGTTTTGTTGATTTCCTCCTGTACCATGTGATGATTGCCTGCGATTTTTCCGGCATAAATCAATTTACAGTCGTTTTTTGCATAGCTCAATAAAGTCGGATTTGCAAGGTGGTCGTAAATTATGACGTCCGCTTTTTTTATACATTCAAGACCTTTCTGCGTGATTAATCCGCTGTCACCGGGCCCTGCACCTACAAGATATACCATTTGATTTACTCCTTAATTTTATCAAGCGTTATTTCAGCCATTTTTTTGCCGAGTAATATCGGATCGTTTCCGAACATTTCAAGATAAATTTCTTTGTCGTTTTCTTTGAAAAACGTACACATTTTAATTTCTTTACCGTTAAATTCAGCCGATGCACCGCACGGTGCATGACAGCCACCGCCTGTGTACTGCAAAAATGCACGTTCGCATTTTAATTCGGTCATTGCGACTTTATCATTTATCGCCTGTGCGTATTTATCGGCTTTGCCGACGGCAGTTTCAATGGCAAGAATTCCCTGACCTGCGGCACATATGAAATTATCGCCGAGATTTTCGATTTTAACGTCGGAAACGGCAAGACGGTTTATTGCGGCACGAGCCATAATAACCGCATCGTATTCACCGCTTTTGACTTTTTCAAGACGAGTGCCGATATTACCTCTGATTGGCTTAAAAACAGCGTTCGGGAACAGTTTTTCAGCCTGTGACTGACGTCTTGCACTGCCTGTACCGATTATTTTTATATCGGATAATTCAGTGTCCCCAAAATGAACAAGCACATCACTTCTGTCGTCGCGAAGAAGTGCGGCACTTATCGTAAGACCATCGCAAATTTCTGTCGGCATATCCTTTGCACTATGCACCGCCATATCTATTTCACCGCTTAAAAGTGCGGTTTCGATTTCTTTTATAAAAACACCTTTTCCGCCGAAACTTTGGAGTGACTTATCAAGCTGACGGTCACCCTTTGTTGAAATGCCGACAATTTCAAAAGTGTCGTTTGGAAAATGCTCTTTCAATTTTTTGATTACAGTCTCTGTTTGCTTGATTGCAAGCTGGCTTTTTCTTGAGCCGATTTTTATTATACTCACGTTAATTTCTCCCTAAGCAAAATAATAAATTCACTGAATTTTGCATAATTGTTGTCTGATTTCAGATTATATATTTTATGGCGAAAAGTGTTCTTTTCGCTCTCGTTTTCAATTTTATTCTCTGCCGATTTGAATAATGTTTCGCTTTCGGAAAAAAGTTTCCATATACGAAATTCATCAATATATTTTTGAAGAATTTTTTCGGCTTTCATAATTTCCTGTTGTTTAATTCTGTTGTTGTTGTCCGCGATTTCGGTTAAATCGTCAATATTTTTGTAAACTGTGTATTCATCCTCGAATATCTCAATGTCACGAGGTACTGCAAGGTCGATAAAAACTCGCTTTTTACAAGTCTTTATTGCGTTTTTTACTCTGCTTTTTTCAAGTACGATATGCGGACTGGACGTGGCACTGATTACGGCGTCATACATATCAAGATTATCATAACGCTTGTCGTAATCAACGGTAATCGCACCGTCAATGTGGTTTATAATGCCGTCATGCGTACGCGAAGTGGCATAAATATTTACACTGTCAAGGGACAGTAAATCTTTAAGAACGATAGAGCCTGTTTTTCCGCTTGCACCGATAATTAATATGCTTTTGTTATTTAGTGTCCCTAAAATACTCTGACACTGTTTTATTGCAATGGTTGCCGCGGAAACAGGAGTTTTCGATAAAAGCGTTTCCGTTTTAACTTTTTTTGCACCTGTTACGGAAATACGGAAAAGTGTGTTGAGATATTTTCCGCAACACAAATGTTCTTTTGCAAATTCGTGCGCGTCTTTAACCTGACCTAAAATCTGATCCTCACCGAGAATCATTGATTTAAGCCCCGACGCGGTAAGTGCAAGATGACGCGAACAATCGTCGCCCTCATATATGCTTATGTACTTTTTAACAAATTCATCGGTTAGGGACACTAAACAGTCAATGAATTTATCTTTCATATTATACCCCGCAAGATAAAATTCACAACGGTTGCAAGTGGACAAAAGCACACATTCTTCAGCGATATTCTGTTTTATATACTTTAAAATTTCAGCCTGTTTTTTCTTTGTAAAAGATACTTTCTCACGAATTGATATTGGAGTATTTTCGTGGCTGATACTCACTGCAAGCAGTTCCATTATCCCATAACCTTTCTGATTATTTTCTTACAATAACGGTTGTAAAATAACCGTATGATTTGCCTTTTTGTATTTTTTCGATAATTTCGTTTTCCATACCGATACAGCTTGAAACAATCGCGTTGTTTTCAAGTCTGTACTTTTTTAAAATGTCGTATATTACATCTGTATCGTTGCCCGATTTCATAATCACAACCGTATCAAAATCGGCAATATATTTTTCAAGTAAATTTGATTTAAGCGAGGGAATAATCGCAACCGATTCGTTTCCCTCGCAAAGACTTATTTGTGCCTTGTCCGCAGCGGCACAAAATGAAGTTATACCGGGTATAATTTCAAGTTCAAAGCCTGCATTTTTCACTGCATTGTGAACGTATGTGCAGGTACTGTAAACCGAAACGTCACCGAGAGTAACCATTGCAACATCTTTTCCGTCTTTTAACGCCGATATAATTTTTTCGGATGAATTTCTGCGGGACTCCTCTCTGATTTTAGTGTCCCCGCTCATGCGAAATTCAAGTTCTGAAATTTCTTTTTTATCCGTATCAAATTCCTTGCGGATTATTTCAAGTGCAGTTGATTTTTCTCCGTATTTTTTAACGGGAACGGCGATTATATCAGCCTGTTCCAATGCACGAAGCGCACCGAGAGTTATATATGAACCGTCACCTGCACCGACTCCGACGGAATAGAATTTTGCCATAGTTATTTACCCCTTATAAGATTTAAAATTTCTTCTCTTGCTTTGCCAATAGTGGCTTTTGAGAAGTCTACATTAAGTTTATCACATTTATTCAAAATTTCAAGTAGATGTGCAATTCTCGGCAATCTTAAATTATGTTCACGCAAAAGCGTCGGATTTGAGAATACTTCTTCGGGAGTACCGTCTGTAAGTAACTTACCGTGATTTATAACGTAAACATAGTCCGAATAAATCGGCACAACGTCAATATCATGCGTTGACATTATAATTGTCGTACCCTCATTTTCGCATATATCGCGAAGAAGGTGCATAAGCTCACTTACGCCCATTGGGTCAAGACCTGCCGTCGGCTCGTCAAGAATGATTACCTCCGGCGACATAACAAGTATGCCGGCTATTGCGGCACGTTTTTTCTGACCGAAACTTAATGCATGGGTGGGCTTGTCTTTTAAATCAAAAATACCTGTGCGTTTAAGTGCATTTTCGGTAAGATGAACAACTTCGTCCTGCGGCAATTTCAAATTCATTGCACCGAAAGACACATCCTGAAAAACAGACGCGGAAAAAAGCTGGTCGTCGGGGTCTTGAAAAACTATTCCGACACTTTTTCTTAATTCTCTGATTTCCTTTTTTGAATAACCTATCGGTTTACCCATAAATTTTACTGTCCCCGAATGCGGCTTTAAAATTCCGTTCATATTCAGAAACAATGTTGATTTGCCTGCTCCGTTTGCACCGAGAATTGTTGTAATTTTCCCTTTTTCAAAGCCAATGCTCAAATCCGAAAGAGCAAAATGGCTTTCATCATATTTATATGAAAGGTTTTCTGTTTCGATAATATTCATCAAATTCCCGCCTTTCTTGAAAATATCGCAATCGCTGTTGTAATTGCGACGAATATAACCGCAAATACGTTAAATTTGACCGAATGGTTAATCTTCGGCATAATAACGTTGATTTCACCGTCATAACCGCGCGACTCCATAGCGGTATACGTTTTTTCGGCTTGATTAAAGGAACGTATAAAAAGGTTTGACGCAAGCTGTGCCGTTGAGTGGTAGCTTACACGAAGATTGCTGTACCCCAAACGTGCGTCTTGAGCGGTATGAATTCTGTGCGATACGTCAAACAGCACAAAAATGTATCTGTAAATCAGTTCCGCAATTTCGATTATAAAATTAGGTATAATGCTTTTTCTGAGCAAAGTGAATAAATCGACCATAGGCGTGGTAAGTGAAAGAAAATACATACAGCTTACCGCACCGAAACACTTAATCATAACGCGAACAGCCGATAAAATACTTGTATGGCTCACGCCGAAATAAGTATTGCCGAAATGCAGTGAAAAAAGCATATCGCTTGAATTTTGACCGATTGAAATTGCTATTGCGGCTGAACCCATAATAATAAAAACTATCGGAACAGTCATAAGATGAAATACGTTTTTATACGATGTTTTTCCTATAAAAATAATAAGAAACAGCATAGTAAGCGCAGTAAATACGCTTACCAAAAAGCTGTTTGCCCATATGCAGATAACAAGCACCGACATTGAAAACAGAAGTTTTGAAATAGGTGCAATATTTCTGAGTTTTGAATTATATGCTAATTTATCAATTATCATTTTTCTTTTTAGCTGTTACTCTGCCAAGTACAAAGCCGACAATACCGGCGCCCACTCCCGCCTGAAGACAGAAGAAAAGTGACTCGATTTCACCTGACGGCGGCTCCCAGAACGGCTCAAACCATGGCTCGTAACTTTCGTCCAATTCGCTTATGGCGTCTGATGCTTGGTCGTCAGAACCGCCAAATTCGTGACCGCCCATAAACAGTAGCGGTACGGCAATTATAAGAACAAGTATAACTGCCAATATTGTATTTTTAACCCAAAGTTTCATTAATATATACCCCCTTATATAACATTAAGCTGCTTAAGTTCGTTTGTACAGTTCTTAGCCAATACATTGAATATCATAACAGACAGAATACCCTCTGCAATGGCAATCGGAACTTGTGTAACCGCGAAGATTCCCATAAACTTTACAAGTGATGCAAAGAAGTTTTGGTCAGGAAATGCAAGTGCAAGCTGACATGATGTTACCACATAAGTGAATATATCACCTATTGTTGCGGCAAGAAATACTGCAAGACCTTTCGGTGCGTTAAGCTTTTGGCAAAGCTTGTATATACCGAATGAAACGAACGGTCCGGCAATCGCCATTGAAAATGTGTTTGCACCAAGTGTTGTAAGTCCGCCGTGTGCAAGAAGAAGTGCCTGGAACAAAAGCACGATTATACCGAGTAAAGACATAATCGACGGTCCGAAAAGAATTGCACCGAGTCCTGTACCTGTCGGATGTGAACAACTTCCTGTAACTGAAGGGATTTTAAGCGATGAAAGAATGAAAACGAAAGCTCCTGCAAGTGCAAGAAGTATTTTTGTTTTGTTATTCTTCTTTGCTTGCTTTTGCATACTGATACCGCCTGCGATAAGGAACGGTATACATACAACTCCCCATATAATACAGTAGTTCGGAGGAAGATAACCCTCCATAATGTGCATTGCGAATGCGTTTGTCATAGGAATGACAAGCAGTAGTGAAAGCATTGCCACCAATAGTTTTGTTTTCCTGTTTGCTAAAGACATAAATTTTTCTCCTTTTCTTATTATGAAATATGTTTTAGCACACAAGTGACCACTTAAATCAGTTATGAAACTTTTTGGGAGTGCAGAAAACTTATGATTTTCACATACCAAAAAAAGCCGTAGGGATTGGGTAAATCCTATGGCTTAAAATCTGAATGATTCCGCCATTGACCCATCGTTCGTAGGCACAAATGCGCTCGATTTTCGGCAGGCGATCCGACTGTACGGTAGCGTGACTATGAGGGAATTTCACCCTGCTTCTCCTTTTGAAAACAAATATTTACAAATGAGCCTGTCGACAAATGTCGACAGCTCCAAAAATCACATCATAGATGTAATTTTTGAGTATTATCAGAGAAAAAATCGTAAAGTTCCTCCAAAGTCGAAACTTTAGATTTTAAGCCATTTCTGCCGCACCTGTCGCCAGAAATGATTGAAACTTGAGGCTGCACCTCAAACTCCCACGTACAAAGCAGACAAAATCGTAGAGGTTTTGTCTGCAATCTATTATAAATATTTGTTTACCGAAAACGGATATATTTAGATATATCTTGTCTATTTTAACACTATTATATCGAAAAATCAAGGGAATTGACAATAAATTAAGTAGGGTGTATAATTTTTTTATCTGTTTAGAAAAGGAATGATATATTGTGGATACATCAAAAAGCAAAACAGCCTTTGACGAGGCTAAAAAATATATACCCGGCGGAGTTAATTCGCCTGTAAGAGCGTTTAAGAATGTCGGAACTTATCCGCTTTTTATAGAACGTGCAAACGGAAGTAAGATATACGATATTGACGGAAACGAATATATAGATTATGTCGGTTCATGGGGGCCTATGTTTTTGGGACACTGTAAGGAAATCGTTTTGGAGGCGGTTAAGGAGGCTTGCGATAAAGGTATGTCTTTCGGTGCACCTTGCCTTGCCGAAACGGAGCTTGCAAAGAGAATTTGTTCACTTGTTCCTTGTGTTGATGTTGTGAGAATGGTTAATTCGGGTACGGAGGCAACTATGTCTGCGATACGTCTGGCAAGAGGTTACACGGGCAGAAATATAATAATAAAGTTTGAGGGCTGTTATCACGGACACAGCGACTCGCTCCTTATAAAAGCCGGTTCGGGTGCGGCAACTTTCGGAAGTGCGTCATCGGCAGGTGTGCCTGAAGATTTTGCAAAGTATACGCTTGTTTTACCGTACAATGATATTGATGCAATAGAGGACGCATTTGAAAAAATGGGTAATGAAATTGCCGGAGTTATAATTGAGCCTGTAGCAGGAAATATGGGTGTTGTACCGCCTAAAGACGGATATTTGCAGAAAATTCGCGAGATAACGAAAAAGTACGGAAGCGTGTTTATTGTGGACGAGGTTATGACGGGATTTAGATTGTCTGCGTCGGGTGCAATAGGCAGATTTGGTTTGGACGCGGATATTGTCACATTCGGAAAAATTATCGGCGGCGGTATGCCTGTCGGCGCATACGGCGGTAAACGTGAGATTATGGAATTTGTTTCGCCGACAGGTCCTGTTTATCAGGCAGGTACATTGTCGGGTAATCCGCTTGCAATGGCGGCGGGGAACGCACAGATTAAATATTTGCAGGAAAACCCCTATATATATGAAGAAATTGAACAAAAGGGTGCATATCTTGAGGGTGAATTTAAAAAGTCGGCTGAAAAATATGGCGTGAATGTTCGTGTAAACAGAGTAGGCTCAATGATGAGTGTATTCTTTACGGACAATGACGTAACAAATTTTGAAACCGCGTCAAAGTCGGACGCCGAAAAATTCAAAGTATACTTTAACGAAATGCTTAAACAGGGTATTTATCTTGCACCGTCGCAATTTGAGTCACTGTTCTTGTCTGACGCACATACTAAGGCTGATTTGGAAAAGACAGCGGCGGCATTTGACAAGGTTATGGAAATATTGCGATGAATTATTACAGAGAATGTAGACTTTGTCCGAGAAACTGCGGTGCTGACAGAAGCAGGACAGTCGGTGTATGCGGTCAGAGTGATAAGCTTTATGTGGCACGTGCCGCACTGCATATGTGGGAAGAACCGTGTATTTCCGGTGAGAGCGGTTCGGGAACAGTGTTTTTTTCGGGATGTAATCTTGGGTGCGTGTATTGTCAGAACAGAGAAATATCTTCGGAGCATAAAGGCTTTGAAATAACATCGGACAGGTTGGCGGAAATATTTCTTGAACTTCAGGATAAAGGCGCAAACAATATAAATCTTGTAACACCAACTCATTATGTACCGCATATTATAAAGGCACTCGATGCGGTAAAAGGACTTGATATTCCGATTGTGTATAACTGCGGCGGCTATGAAAGCGTTGATACACTGAAAATGCTTGACGGTTATATAGATATTTATTTACCGGATTTTAAATATGCCGACAGCGTACTTGCAAAAAAGTATTCAAAAGCAGAGGATTATCCGATACACGCAAAAAGAGCGATAGATGAAATGGTAAGACAAGCCGGAGGTTGTGAATTTGACGAAAACGGTATGATGAAACGCGGAATAATCGTAAGACATCTTGTTTTGCCGTCATATACCGACAATTCAAAAAGAGTGATTAAATATCTGTATAACACATACGGCGATGATATTTATATGAGTATAATGAATCAGTACACACCGCTTGAAAGTGTTTTAAAATATCCCGAAATAAACAGAAAAGTTACGGAAAGCGAATATGACGAAGTGCTTGACTTTGCGGTTGAAATCGGTGTCGAAAATGCTTTTGTGCAGGAGGGCGGTACTGTTTCGGAAAGCTTTATTCCTTTATTTGACGGTGAAGGAGTAGTAAAAAAAGTAGACAAAACAAATATAAAATGATATAATAACAAATATGATTTTTGAACCTGTTTACAGGTTCGGATAATATATTGATGATTGGGGGCGGATTTATGGAGGATTTGTATGTAACGGTAACGGGCTTTGCGAATTATTATCATAAAAAGCCTTTTGCAATAGGAAACGTGCTTATCTGCGTAAAAGAGCCGTCAAACAAATATGATTCAGAGGCGATAACCGTAAAATTACCGATTATCGGCAAGGTCGGATATATCGCAAACAGTCCGGCGAGTATTGCCGGCGGTACGCTCAGTGCCGGAAGAATATACGATAAAGTCGAGGATAAGTTTTTTGTCCGAGTGATGTTTACGACTCAAAGTAAAGTGATTTGTAAGGTCGAAGAAAATTCGGGCGGAATACTTGAAAAAGAAATACAAACACAAATTGAGGCGGCGGAAGAATGGCTAAACAAGTAGTAAACGATTTTTCAAAGGGAAGTATAATATCAAATATATTAAGACTTTCTATTCCGATGACGCTTGCACAGCTTATCAATGTACTTTACAGTATAGTAGACCGAATTTATATAGGAAGAATGGGCGAAAATTCGTCACTTGCATTGACAGGCGTCGGAGTTTGTCTGCCGATTATAACTATTGTAATTGCTTTCGCAAACCTTATCGGTATGGGCGGTGCACCGTTGTTTTCGATAAAACGCGGTGAGGGCAACGAAAAAGAGGCTGAGGCGATACTCGGCAACAGCGTGACACTGCTTGTAATATTCGGTTTGTGTCTTACGGTTGTCGGATTAATCGTAAAAAGACCGCTTTTGTATCTTTTGGGTGCAAGTGAAAATACGATTGAATATGCAAATTCATATATAACGATTTACCTTTTGGGTAACGTGTTTGTTATGATGAGTTTGGGACTTAATTCGTTCATAAATGCACAGGGCTTCGGTAAAACGGGTATGTTTACCGTCGTAATCGGAGCGGTGCTGAATATTATTTTAGACCCGATATTTATGTATATAATGGGCGTACAGGGTGCGGCACTTGCGACAGTCTTGTCACAGCTTGCCGCGTCGGTTTGGACGTTTAAATTTTTAACCGGCAAAAATACGATTATAAAAATAAAACTTTCCGCAATGCGCTGTCAGGCAAAACGTGTAAAGAAGATACTTGTTTTAGGGCTTTCGGGATTTACAATGTCGGTGACAAACAGTGCGGTACAGATTGCGTGTAACGTAAGTTTGCAGAATTACGGTTCGGACGTGTATGTCGGAGTTATGACTATAATCAATTCTATAAGAGAAGTTTTGCAAATGCCTGTAACGGGTTTGGGAAACGGTGCACAGCCGATAATCGGCTTTAACTACGGTGCAGGTGAAAACGGACGGGTTAAAGAGGCGATACGGTATTTGGCGGCAATGCTTATTATATACAGTACAGTGGCATGGTTTATAATTTTGCTGATTCCGAAATTCCTTATAGGAATATTCACTGCCGATGCGGCACTTATAACTGCCGGTGTACCGTCATTGCATATATATTTTTTCGGATTTTTCCTTATGGCGTTTATGTTTACGGGACAGACGGTGTTTGTCGGAATAGGAAAAGCGAAGTTTGCGATATTCTTTTCTATATTGAGAAAGGGAATAGTGGTAATACCGCTTATACTTCTTCTTCCGATATGGTTCGGAGTAAACGGAGTATTTTTGGCAGAGCCGATTTCAAATTTGATAGGCGGTTTGGCGTGCTTTACAACAATGTATTTTGCGGTTTACAGAAAATTATAATTTGAGGTGCAGTTTTGAAAAAAAATAATTTGAAAAAAATAAATTTACAAAAGATTAAGAAAAAATTGGGAAATATATTTTCGTCAATCGGCTCAAAATTTAAGAAAATAAAACCGGTTGAATTCGGTGTCGGAGCGGTTATAATTGTTTTGTCGTGCGTGGTAATAGTACCGTCACTTGTGCAGTGCGTTATAAATCGTAATAAGGCAAAGTGCAGTACGCATATGAGCATAATGCTGAATATGCTTTCGGACGAGCTTACGGACGAAATGAAAACAGGCGAAACATATTGGCACGACCTTATCCAAAACGGAAATTATCAAAAATTGATTTCAAGCCTTAATGAAAAGACCGGATTAAGTAAAAAATATCCGTCGACAAATTATTATATCAGAACAGGTGAAGAAAAACTTGCGCTTATGTGTAAAAAGCATAAGGATATATCGGATAAAGAGATTAAGTTCGCGCTTATGAAAGACGTGTCGGTTGAAGTGGCGGAAAAACCGCAAATCGGCGAAAAAATCGCATATTTGACGGTAAGCGGACCTGATACGTATTATGAGGACGATATGCTTGACGAAAATAATCCGACTAAAATGGTGTTCATAGGCAGAGAAGTTGATAAGGTTATAAAGAACTTGACTGTAACGGCAGTATATGCAGGCGGTGCAAGGGAAGAACTTCCAAGAAGTAAGTATACCGTAACGGCGGATAAGCTTAATATGAAAAAATCGGGACAGACACATCTTACGGTTAAGTCAAACTCAAGTTCGCTTTGGGATAACAGCGCATATGCACAGTTTGTAATTGATGTTGTCGGAGATGATGACATTGCACCGCTTATAGTTGACAGCGGCACAAATGGAAGATTTGAACTTGCATCATGGGAATGGAATGACTTTGTAACCGAGGCGGCACAGGAGGGCGGTAAAAAATCGTTCGGTGCGTCAATAATCAGATATAACGGCAATTACTATTATTATCCTGACGGTTTGACGATAGTAAATGACAATAAAAATAATAATATGTTCAAATTCGCACTTGATGTTGACGATGAAACAAAACCGGCATATTATATCCAATTTGATACATCGTCGGTTGTGATAAACGATAATGACAGTAAAATCCATAACGGCAGCGTTAAGATTGAAAATGATTTAATCTATATTTGGCAGGAAAAGAGCAGTAAAGAACTTGACACCGGTTGGATAAGAGTGTATTGTGATTTGAAAAAGTATTAAAAGAAAAACAGACAAGTCTGAAAATGACTTGTCTGTTTTGACGTTATAGACATTTTTTGTTGATTTTACTTGAAATGTATAAGTAAATAGTATATAATGTCGAAGTCGGAGCAATCCGATAAATGTAAGATTTGAAACAGTGTAAAAGCTGGGCGGTTATGCCATCATCTCCGAGAAAGGAGGTGACAGCTATGGATAATGAATACATAATTTGTTTTATGATAGTTCTGTTACTTTTAGTAATTTCCATAAAAAAATAACGCCCACTCAGCCATAAGTCAGCGTTATTTTTCATAAATAATACACTAATGGCATAACCGTTTAAAGTCTTGCCTTTTTCTATTATCATTATATATCCGAAACAAGATTTTGTCAATATAAAAGCAAAAAACTATTTAATTCCCAAAGCGTCTTTTGCGAGTCTGTCGGCGACATCGTTGTACTTGTCGCCGGAGTGACCTTTTACCTTGTTAAATGAAATTTTTACCGATTTTTTTATTTCGTCATAGAATTGCTTGTAAGAAATTGTGCCGGATTTGTTGGTTTTCCAAGCACCCGTACACCATTTTTCGACACCTTCGTAATCATAATAAATGTCTATTTCTTCTATATGATTGTCAATGCAAAACTGCATTGCGAGTTTTGCACCCTCAATTTCACCCGCAACATTTCTCATTGAGGCGTTTTCGGGATTTGAAAATTTTCGGCTGAATGTCGTTTCTTTCCCCTCATAGAAAATAATAACTCCGCACGCATATTCTTTTGTGGAGATGTTGTAACTTCCGTCAACATATGCAACGGCGGTGCTTTTATTGTCTTTCGGTTCGTCAAATAAACTTATTTGTTCGTTTTCGCCTAAAAAAGCTTTTGCGTCCTCAAGCTTTGTGAAACTTTTATATTCCGCACCCGAAAAACCGGAAACCTCCTTTTTACATTCGTCCCAAGTGTTAAAAATTCCTGTATGATAGCCGTTTCTGACGGCATAATATTTAGCCATATGTGTAGTCCTTTCAGTTTGTTTACACTATTATATTAAGAAAAAATAATGATTTCAATAAATTTTTTAAAATTTTTTCAAAAAAAGCGGAACTTTTTCGGAAAACATACGTCTAATCTATTGTAAAACATAAAAGCATTGGTTGACATAATCAATTTGACCAAAAAGTCCGTGAATTGGACATAGATTTTGTGCTAATTATAAAATTTTGTGAAAAAGATCGGGTTGGCAGAAAAAAGTAGTTGACAACAGCTTTATGAAAGAGTAAAATATTCAGTAGCAGTTTTCGAATAATAGGGTAGAAGCGTTAGTTGAAAATTGTTACCGTAATATGAGTCACAAAACGGCAAAGCAGGTTGTAGCCGAGATGTGACAAGAATTACAGTTTTTTTACAACTGTAATACGTCATTGACTTATACACAGTTTGCGTGGTATAATCAATGTGTAATGTAGTTTTGTAATGCAAAGAAGGGTGCATACAAAACATCTAAGGAAACCCTTCACAAACAAAGAATCAAAAAGGGAGGATTTGAGACTATGAATAAGAATCTCAAAAAGGTAATTTCATCAGTTGCTGCTCTTACTATGGTAGCATCTTCAGTTGCCGCTTTCGCAGTTGATTTCCCTGACGTAGAATCTACAGCAAGCTACGCACAGGCTGTTCAAGAACTTTCAGCTCTTGACGTAATCAGCGGTTACGATGACGGCACATTCGGTCCGGATAAGCTTGTAACAAGAGCTGAAATCACAAAGATGATCGTTGACGCTCTTGCAGAACGTTCATCAGCAGAGGCATCAACAGAATCAACAAAGTTCGCTGATGTTTCAGCAGATCACTGGGCTAAAGGCTACATCAACCAAGGTGTTGCTGACGGTTTCATCGCAGGTATGAGCGATACAGAATTTGATCCTGACGCTAACGTTACATATGTACAGGCTCAAAAGATGCTTGTAAGTGCTATCGGTTACGAAACATATGCACAAGCTCAAGGCGGATGGCCAACAGGCTACAAGACATACGCTGCATCACTTGATATCACAAAGGGTATCTCAGGTATCAAAGACAGCACAGAACTTACAAGAGCTCAGGTTGCTCAAATGATCGACAACGCTATGGACACTCCTCTTTGCGTAATTGCAAGCTGGAAGCCAGAATGGAACGGCACAAAGACACCTAATCTTGAAACAAGAGACGGTAAAGAAGGCAGAGCATACGAAACTCTATTCACAGAAAAGCATGACGCATACAAAGTATACGGTCGTGTAACAGAAACAAGCAAGACTGGTTCAGTTGATACTGACAAGGTTACATTCCAAGTTGAAAAAGCTGACAACTTCGACGATGAAGAAGTTAAGGCAGATTCACCTGTTTCAGAAGATATGTACATCGGCGATTCAAAGGCTGATAACTACCTAAGAACATATTCTCAGGCACTTATCCAAAAGAATGACGATGATGAATTCACAATTCTTTCAATCGCTGCTGCTGCTGCAAACAAGAGCGTAACAGTTGCTTCAGAAGACTTTGATGAAAACAAGTCAACAGACGAAGCTCTTTACTTCTTCCCGGCAGGTACAACAAAGGGTTCAACAAAGTATCAACTTGATACAACAAACGGCGTTACAATCTATATCAACGGCGTTGAATCATCAAAATCTATTGCAGAGCTAAGAGATTATCTTGATAACAACGAAACAGCATCTGTAACACTTCAAAAGGAAACAGAAACTGGTTCAACAAGCACATCAGCTAAGTATAACACAATCATGGTATCTTCATATGTAACAGCTATTGTTGATGAAGTTATCGACAAGACAAACGAAACATCAGTAAACTTCGATACATATTCATCAGGTATCCAAGCTAAGATGACAGTAAACAAGGATGATGATAACTACACATATTCATTCAAACTTGACGGTAAAGATATCGAAGCTAAAGATCTTCAACCAAACGACGTACTTAACATTGCATACGATACAACAGGTTCATTCAGGGAATCAAGCTTCTATGATGTAATCGTTACAAGAAACGTTGTTGACGGCGTTAAGTGCACAAGCAGAAACGATTCAAAGGGTGAATACACAATCGGCGGTACAAAGTATAAGGCTGCTGAAGGTATGGATATCGATGTTGAAACATCAACAGAATATAGCCTATACCTTGATCACTTCGGCAGAATCGCTAAGGCTGACGAAAACTCAGTATCAAAGAACTACGGCGTATTGAAGAACATCTACAAGAAGGCCGGCGGCGACTACATGGCTCAAATCATTACTAAGAAAGGTACTGAAGAAGAGTACAAAGTAGATAGCGATAAGGTTAATGAATATGCAACATACTTGAAGTATGCTACATTCTATTCAGATGCTAAAAAGGAAAATAAGATAGATACAACAAAAAAAGATTGGCAATCAAAGGTAGTAGCTTTTGATGAACCTAAATATAGCACATCACAACCTAAGTCAGTTGCTTATCCGGAACAGGTTGTAGAATATTCAGTAAGCTCATCTTCAAACAAGATCACAATTAAGAATGGTGGCGTAATCGCTCCAACAGCTGCTGATGCTGAATACAAAGAATCAGGTAACAAGATTGGTTCAGTTAAGATGGCTGACTCAACAGTAATCCTTGACCTATCAGAAGTTGATACAAAGGATTCATATTCAGTTGTTTCATCTCTAAATGACGGTAGCAACTATGTGGCTTACGGTTATGATAAGTCTAAGTCAGACAACACATACAGATTCGTAATCATTACAGAAGGTACATCAAGCGTATTCAATTCAGAAACACAGCTTGCTATCTTCAACGGTAGTGAAGTAATCGACAAAGACGGCGATAAGACAGCTTACAACTTGGTTGTAAACGGTGAAGAAAAGCAATTCGTTCTTGATGATGACGTTGTAATCACAGGTAACGCTGGTAAAACAGTTGCAGAAGACGCATTTGACGAAGGTGACGTACTTGTTTACGCTACTAACTCAGAAGGCTACATCTCAAGAATCTACTCAGTATTCGCTGCTCAGAATGTTCTAAACGGTTCATCATTTGAAGACTTTAGAACTAACGCATTCAAGAAGCAATCATCAGTTCTTGCAGATACAAAGTTCGCTGATCTTCTATCAGATGATGACAACGATGTAAACGTTGTATTCGGTCCTGTTGTTGATAAGAGCGGTAGCAACATCACAATCGGTACAGTTACAACAAATGCTGAGGGTAAGTATGTAGTAAACTATGACGAAGGTCTTGAAGTAAACTACAGCAACGCTAAGATCTACACATATGACTTCGCAGCAAGATCAGATAACTCAAGAGTTCTTCTTGACGAAGGTATTGCATCAACACCTGACGTTAAGGCTGCTAAGACAACAGTAGGTGGTCAAGATATTCTTAACCTTGAACACGAAGATGTTATCGACGATGTAGTATTCGCAGTAGTTAGAACTACAGATAAGGACGAAGCTCAAGAAATCTACCTAATCGTTAATAACGACTAATTCTTAAATAAGAATTTTAAAAGAAGCGGTTTATACCGCTTCTTTTTTTTGCTAAAATCTTGCATATGCCATTAATGAATGATATAATAAAACTATTATACAAAACAAATAAGAGGTAAATTATGATTCCTGTTGAAAAAAATAAAGAGTACGTTGCTTGTATAGATTCTGTTTCTTCGGACGGTAACGGAGTTGCGCACATAGACGGTTTTGCGGTTTTCGTACCGCAAACGGTGGACGGCGATAAAATTAAAATGCTTGTTGTCAAAGTGCAGAAAAATTTTGCATACGGTAAGGTATTGGAAATTATAGAACCGTCGGATAAACGTTGTGAGCCTATGTGCCAACATTATAAAAGGTGTGGCGGTTGCCAAATTCGTCATATAAAGTATGACGCACAGCTTGATATAAAACGTGATATTGTTGAGAATGCGATGCAGAGAATAGGCAAGTTTGAGAATTTTAAGGTTGACGGAATTGTCGGTATGGATGTGCCGGAACGGTATAGAAATAAAATGGTTTTTCCTGTCGGAAATGTGTATGGTAAAAATGTTTGCGGTTTCTACGCAATGCGAAGTCATGATATTATTCCGCTTGACGATTGCAGCCTTGGTGATGTAATTAATAGGGAAATAAATGACGCGGTAATTGATTATATGAATGAAAATAATGTCAGTGCATATGATGAAAAGTCGCATAAAGGCATTGTCAGGCGTGTTTTTACACGTAAATCATTTTCTGCAAATGAGATTATGGTTGTCGTTTCCGTTAATGCAAAAAGTTTGCCGAAACGTGAAAAATTGATTTCAAAATTGAGAAAGGTTTCGGATAGAATTGTCAGCATAGTTCTGAATATTAATACTAAGAGAAATAATCTTGTGCTTACGGAGGAAAATGTAATTCTTTGGGGCAAGGATAGGATTTCAGATACACTTTGTGGAGTAAAATTTGATATTTCCCCTCAAAGCTTTTTTCAAGTTAATCCGGTACAGACCGAAAAGCTGTATAGTAAAGCTTTGGAGTATGCGGATATTGATGAAAATACAAGCGTGATGGATATTTATTGCGGTATCGGTACAATTTCGCTGTGTGCCGCTAAAAACGCAAAAAGCGTTGTAGGTGTAGAAATTGTTGAACGTGCAATCGAAGACGCAAAAGAAAATGCAGTGAAAAACGGTATAGAGAACGCAATTTTTTACGCAGACAGCGCAGAAAATATCGTTCCGAAATTGATAGAAAAAGGCGAACGGCCGGACGTGGTTATTCTCGATCCGCCGCGTAAGGGCAGTGATGAATCAACACTCACAGCAATAATTAAAGCACAACCCAAACGTGTAGTGTACGTTTCCTGTAACCCCGCCACCCTCGCCAGAGATGCACGTTTTCTTAACGATAACGGCTATACCATAACCGCCACCACCGCCTTCGACCTGTTCCCACATACAAGTCACGTTGAGTGTGTAGTATTGATGTCAAGGGTTGAGAAGTAAGCGTGAAAAAAGCCTTATTTTAAGCCTTTTCCAGTAATATCAGATTATGACATCTATATCGAACACTACTTAAAATCGCTCTATGGAAAGTGGTCGAGATGAATAATCTGTGAAAGGTTGTGACCTCGGATTAGATAACGCAAATTGAGTGTGTGGATTAGATGTCACGATTTTTGATTGGATTTTCAGAAGTGGCAACAAATCCGGCAACTCGATACTAAGGTCATTTTTGGACAGTGGAATAGATGTTAATGGAAGGAGAAAAATTATGGGCGACATTAGTATAGAAGAATATGAATATTATATGAAAAATCGTCCTCATGTTGTTATTCTGGGAGCAGGTGCAAGCTGTGCCGCAATTCCTAATGGGGATAAAAATGGAAAACGAATAGCTGCCATGAGTGGATTTATTGATAAACTGGGTCTAACAGATATAATTTCAAAGGTAAATATTAACACAACATCAGATAATCTCGAAGACATTTACATGGAATTAGATGAACGAAGCAAAACACAACCTGATTGTAATAATGTAAAAATAGAGTTAGAAAAGGTTATCTGGAATTATATGAGTAGCTTTGTTTTACCAGATGAACCTACTATTTATGATTATTTGGTCATGAGTCTTACAAGCAAGGATTTAATTGCTACATTTAACTGGGACCCGTTCTTAGTTCAAGCGATTGGCCGAGCACAAAAGTATACCAATAATATTCCTCAAGTTGCATTTCTTCATGGAAATGTTGCAGTTGGATACTGTCCTGAGGACAATATCATGGGAAATGTAGGTAGAATGTGTAGATGTGGTAATTTATTAAAGCCAATGAATCTACTGTTCCCAATTAAGAAAAAAGATTACTCAAGCGATATAGCAATCGAAAAATCTTGGAAACAGTTAAAAAATGCACTTGAACGCGCATATATGGTTACCATTTTTGGTTACAGCGCGCCAACAAGTGATGCTGAAGCAGTGGCAATGCTTAAAAAGGCATGGGGAAATGTAGAAGATAGAAAAATGGAAGAAATTGAGTTGATTGATATTAGAGAAGAAGAAGCGGTAATAGAGTCATGGAGACAGTTTATTCATACGCATCATTATTCTTATCATACAAGCTTCTTTGATACGACTTTAGCTCGATGTCCGAGAAGAAGCTGTGAAGCAACATTTGACAGATTGATGAATTGCATTTGGCTGGATGGAAGTAAAGGATTTAAAGAAAGCATGAGTTTTTCGGATATAGATGAGAAAACATATAAACTAATTGAAGAAGAGGAAGCGAATAAAGGGAAAAAGATTGCTTTATCAAACCCTTATCACTGATTCGCGAAATTTACAAGGTCTATAAAGAACACAATGTAAGGAGGTTTCTCATATGGAGGATGATGTAGTACATATTTCACCAGAAGACATAGAGATTATCGATGCGTCTGAATATAGTGAAGACTTGACAGAATACTTTAGTGACATACCAGAGGTGGCTCGACCACTCGTGAAAGGTGCGAAAGAGGTATTTTCAAAGATAGAGCAGATGCTTTATTCTGCTCCGGCATTCATAAATCTTGTTAAAGCAAGTGTTCCTGAGCAGGCTTTTCAAGCAATACTTACTGATGACCAGAAGGCAAAACTTGCAAGTGGTGCGTTAAAACTGATGACAAAGAAAGACGGTTCATTGATGGCTAATCTTGTGAACCCAGAAACTAACAAGATTGTTTCAACGATATCGCTTCAAAATGTCAGTCTTTCACCAGCACTTTCGCAGGCAATGACAAGTTATGCGTCTCAAATGCAGATGGCACAAATTGCAGAACAGATTCAGGTAGTGCAATTAGCAATAGAAGAAGTGCGTCAGGGGCAGGAGTATGACAGATTGGCAATGGCATATAGTTGCCAGCAAAAATTGCTTCAGGCTATGGAAATTAAAAATCCAGAGTTAAAGGCAATGGCATTGCTTCAAATTGCATCGGACGCAGAAGATAGTAGAAATCTTTTGATGCAAAGTCAAAATGCAAATTTAGCTTTTATCAAAGACCAGCCGGAGTCCTTCTTTGGAAAGCTGTTATCTGGTGCAACACCCGAAAAAATAAGCCAGAGAATGAATGAAATTCGTGAAAGCTTAAGTGCAGTAAATATGGTTTCTTTGGCAGAAGCTATGTCTTATCAAGAAATGGGCGAAAATGCCGCTGCAAGGCAAAGTTTACAGTATTACGCTGGATATATAGAAAAATCGTACCTGAGCACAAAGGGTCTTGTTGAACGTTTAGATTTGATAGACCCAGCTCCAGAGAACTATTGGACAAAGACTTTACCGGACATTAAAAAGAAAATACAAGCGTTACCGTGTGTCGAAGAGGTAGCGTTATTGGAAGGAGAAAATAAAGATGGAGAATAAAGTATGCAAGAATAAAAAATGCATGAAACCGCTTCCAGAGGGTTATAAGCATAAGTATTGTGAAGCCTGTAGAAATCAGCATGCGCAAAAAGTAAAAAATGGTTTGAAGGCAGCTGCCGGTCTTGCTGGAACAGCAGCATGCTTTGCAGTTACTATTGTTACCGCAGGGAAAATAAATCTAAAAAAATAAGATGAAAAGGCTCCCCCCATCACCGAATATGTTCCAGTGGTGAGGAGCCTTTGTACTTCTATGGTTATTAACCTTCAATATCAATTTTCAGCCCGGACTTAAGCTCCACTGTGAAGTGGTCTTCCCAGACGGTTATCTGTTTCAGCCAGCGTTTTACCAAGACTTCATCGAATTCAGCAAGGTCGGTACGCTGCTCCTTGATGAAATCCTGCAGGTCGTTGATTCTTGCAATTTGTGAATCTCTGGCAGCGGTGTCAACGGTACACTTCTGGCGCTGTTCGCGGAGCTTGAAAATTTTGTCGGCAATCTCATCGTAGGCTTCCTTGTTGTTGGCCTTTTTGAGAAGCTCCTTCTGAAGCTCCAGAAGCTGTTCGTCAATACCGTCAGCGGTAGTTTTCTGGGCATCCCGGATGACCTTTGCAATATTCTGCTGGAGCTGTGCCTGATAGGTAGATTTGTCGCCAAGGAGCGTGTTTATTGCTTGAACCACCACATTTTCTAATACCGTTTCATTGACGGTTCTGGCATGGCATTCCTGACCGGTAGGCTCCAGCCTGCTGATGCAGCGCCAGACAATGGACTTGCAGCCGCGATTGTTCCAGTGGATTCTGCGGAACATTTCACCGCACTCACCGCAAATAACAATCTGTGCAAAACAGTGCTTGTAGCTGTAACTGCGTTTTTTGCCATTGGCGCTGGTCCTGACCACTCGTCTGCGTACCAGTTCTTCCTGTACTCTTAGGAATATATCCTTCGGAATTATGGCTTCGTGGTTTCCTTCCACATAATACTGAGGAACGATACCATTATTCTTGACTCTGGTCTTATTCAGAAAGTCTGTGGTGTAGGTCTTTTGCAGAAGAGCGTCACCGATGTATTTCTCATTACGCAGAATTTTGTTAATGGTGCTCGTCCACCATTTTGTTTTCCCGGCGCCAGTAAGAATACCATCCGCCTCAAGGCCCTTTGCAATTTTATCCATTGAATAGCCTTCAAGGTACTTTCGGTAAATGCGCTTTACAACTTCCGCTTGTTCCGGGTCAATGACAAGGTTTCCTTCTTCATCCTTGGTATATCCGAGGAAGTGATTATGGTTGACCTGCACCTGTCCGTTCTGGTAGCGGAACTGTAATCCCAGCTTTACATTCTGACTTAGCGATTGTGATTCCTGCTGTGCCAGTGAAGCCATAATCGTAAGAAGGACTTCGCCCTTGGCGTCCATTGTGTTGATAGCTTCTTTTTCAAAGAAAACAGGGATATTTTTTTCCTTGAGCTGCCTTATGTATTTCAGGCAGTCCAGTGTATTTCTGGCAAATCGGCTGATGGACTTAGTGATAATCATGTCTATGTTACCTGCTTCGCATTCTTCAATCATTCTGTTGAATTCTTCGCGGTTCTTGGTGTTAGTGCCGGAAATACCATCATCGGCATAAATACCAGCAAATTCCCATTCAGGATTCTTTTGTATATATTCTGTGTAATGCTCAACTTGAGTTTCATAGCTTGTAGCCTGCTCATCACTGTCAGTACTGACTCGGCAGTACGCCGCGACTCTGAGCTTTGGCTTATCTTCCTGCTGTCTGGCGGTATTTCCGACTTGCCTTCTTGCAGGAATGACCATAACATTTCCCATTAAATAACCTCGCTTTCTATCAAGCTGTACAGGTATTCTGCTTGCCTGATTGGATTGTCGTAATTTTCTGTAACGTCACTAAGTCGAAAGGCTGTAGGTGGTTTTTTTACTGGTGACGCCTTGTAGCGGTCTTCTCGTCCAAGCTTAGATGAGCGTTTGCCAAGCTCAGCCTCAACTGCATCGAATGATTCCTTATCAATGATTGCCGGGTAGAAGCTATCTCCGAGGTAGTGCTTATTTCGCATCATGCGCTTTGCACCGGAATGGAGTAGGTCAAGTCCGGCTTCCTTTGCAGCATTTACAAGTGACATACCGCTTAAATAATTTTTGTATAATTTCCGAACCTGCAAGGCAGCGGCATCATCAATAACTGCCATTCCGTTTTCAATTCTGTAACCATAAGGGATGTGTCCCATCAAATCCTCTCCTTAAAAGTAAGACCACAGTGGAGTACAAATCCGACTTCCTGCCGGCTGTAAACATAAATGTGGTCAACAAATAGTTCAAATAAATCTTCATTGTATTCCTGTGACATTTCGCCACGCTCGCAGAAGTGTATCAAGCGTTCTGTCTCATAGACCTTTGTAGTATCGAGGGTCTGTGAGCGGTTCAGAGCTTCGATGTCACTTCTGAAATCATTAGCCTGAGAAAGCAGCGCATTATTCTCCTGTGTAAAAAGAATCTGGTCTATGTAACCTTGTGCCATCAGCTTATGCAGGGTTTCACGCTGCTCTGCATTCTGCTCCAGCAAAGTTTCTAAGTGCTGGATGCGAAGGAGTGCTGCATCACTTGTGTTTGTTTGCAAGGCTTCAAGGTAAGGTTTCAAGACCAGCTTGTAACAGTATATTAGCTTGTTAAGCATTGTCGCAAATGCCAGCTTTAAATCATCGTCTCTTAGGTAGAGCATTGAGCACTTGCTGGTATCCGCCAGATGTGTGTTGCATACCCAAGCCACGTAGCTTCCATAGGTGCTTTTGTGAATTCGTCTGCGTAAGGTATCACCGCATTCACCGCAGATAATCTTGCCAGAAAATGCGTAACGCTGTTGATACTTAGCACTGCCACGCTGGATACCTTTTTCAGCTGCTCTCTGTTCAATGAGCGCAGCTGCAGCTTCAAAGTCCTCATGGCTTATGATTGCTTCATGATGGTCTGGGACAAAATACTTGTCGAGTACTCCATCATTCTTATGGCGGTTAAAATTGCTGTCCGTATAGGTCTTCTGAAAAATAACATCGCCGGTATATTTCTCATTTGCAATGATGCCGCGAATGCTGGTAGAAGTCCAGCGACCACCTTTCTTGGTGGGAACCTGTTCATCATTGAGTTCTCTTGCGATGGCGTCTGTACCTTTCCCGGAAAGCAGATCAGAGAAGATTCGCTTTACGATTTTTGCCTGTTCCGGATTGACCTTTATATCGACATCTTCCCAGCTGTACCCGTAAGGCGCATATCCGAGCTTGTAGGTCCCATTTTCAAAGCGCTTTTTAATTGACCACTTGTTGTTTTCAGAAATCGAAGTAGATTCTCCTTCGGCCATTGAGCTTAGAATAGAAAGGAATAGCTCACTTTCCATTGAGCCCGTATTAATATTTTCCTTCTCGAAATAAACGGGGATGTTCAGATTCAGAAGTGTTCGTACAATCTCCAAGCAGTCCGTTGTATTTCTGGAAAAGCGGGTGATTGATTTTGTGATTACAAAGTCAATTTTTCTTGCCTTGCAATCCGTAATGAGTCGCATAAGCTGTGGTCGCTTAGAAGCTTTGGTTCCGGTGATGCCTTCATCAAAATATAGTCCGGCAAATTCCCAATCATCACGAGCTGTGATGTAGCTTTTATAGTGACTCATCTGCGTTTCCAAGCTTTCGAGCTGGGCGTCAGAATCCGTAGAGACACGGCAGTAAGCAGCAACACGGAGCTTCTTTTTATCAGCTTTGGGATGCTGGATTTTATCGATTTTTGTTATCTTCTTCACGGTAGTTCACCTCCCTTCGGTAGTATAACATATTAACTCTAAACGTGATTATTATCAACCAATTTTGGGCATAATATCGGCCCATATAGGGGAGAATGTTTCGCGGTTAATCTGCGTTAATTTGTTGAATTCTGACAAGGAAATAAGTCCAACTGAAAGCATCAGTTTTGCGGTTTCTTGCGCCTTGAAATAGTCGTAGTCCTGCTGGAGTTCTATATCCGTCAAAGGCTTAGAAGGAGCCTTCAAATGTTCTGCTATATCGGTTGTTTGTAATAAAGTCTTGTTTTCTGCCTGCATGAAAATACCTCCAATTCTTAATTCTTAATTCTTCACTTTCCACTGGAGATTTGCAGGCGATTTGAGCGGAGATATTTTCAGAAATGACAAGGTGTATCAAGGTATATTTATAAACTTTGTATAGGGATAGAAAATATATCCTATATAAAAGTTAGGAAAATACCATTGATATACCTTGTATCAAATAGAAAAAGGCCCGTGGATACTCATGATGAGCACACACGGGTCATAATCAATTAACTTTTATTCACTTGTGCCGTCCCAATGTCTGTCGTAAATCCCTGCTCTGTCATTAGTTACAAACACCCTTAAAAGCTCGTCTGTAAGACCAAGGCATCCGTTCTCGTCACCCTGTAGCAGTCCCTTGTCCATCATCTTCTGAATAGTCGGTCTTGCCCATTCGGGCATATTGTTGTCCACATAGTTGTAAATCATCTTACTGTTCTGTTTTGCGACTTCCGTCCTCAATGCAGAAATCTCTGCTTTCAATTCCTCATACTCCTTGCTCATAAGTTCGTCCTCCTCAATACTGTTATAATTAATTTCACCGTATCCCATAATTCTGCTGTACGAAAGGCTGTATGCCTTCTTCGTCACACAGCCGCCGTTTGCAACAACACCGCTTGCAGATGAGGTGTTACCCTCAATCGTATAAACCTTGTTACTATCCACAGCATATACAATTCCAGTATGGCAAGCCACACCGCTTGAGTTTCTGAACATGATAACATCGCCCGATTTCGGATTTTCCGTTTTCCAGACGCCTATTTCCTTAAAGTGGTTCACTCCATAAGGACAATACGCATAATGACCGCCGAGCAGCTTTTCGGCGGTTTCTGCACCGAACGCATTCGCAAACACTACGCTTACAAACATAGCACACCACGGCTGTCCTTGAAAGACACTCTTTTTCTCGCCGAAATAATCGCAGTAGTCCACAGCAAAGCGTGTGTAGTTGTTGCTGCCTGCATTTGCGGTAAAATCGTTCAAATTCCTGTTGCTTTTCTTTTCAAGATAGCCGACCCACTTTTCAGCCTCGGCTATCAGTTCATTCGCTCTCGTCATTTTCGTCAACCTCCTCCGCGCGATTATGCAGCTGCTGTAATATATCCTTCAGCTTTTCCGGCACAGGCAAGCCGAGATGCGCGGCATTTTCCAACAGCGACACACCCTCGTTTGATATGTAGAAGAATATAACCGCTGTACGCAGAACACTGCCTGTCCCTATAATCTGAACATCGAGTATATTTGCAAGACCAACAAGAACAAAAATAAGCACCTTTTTACAGATGCCCTTAAAACCAATCTCGCTCGACAGCCGTTTATCCACAGCTGCACACATCACTCCCGTAACATAGTCAGCCGCCACGAACAATATCAGTGCATACACCAAGCCGTCACAGCCGCCAAGAAAATAACCGAGCCATCCGCCAACAGCCACTAAAATAATCTGCATTGTATTCCATAATTCTTTCATGATAGATTTACCTCCCATCTTATCTATTTTCCAAAGCCTCTACTCTTTTGATCAAGTTGCTCACTGTGCTTACAATATCACTTTTTCCCAAGCAAACCGGCTTTCCGTTAATATATATGTACTCGGCAAAGGCACTGCCGTCGGGAATGATGTATATTGTTCGCTCGTCTGTTTCATCGGCATATTTCGCTGTAATTTTGATATTGTCAATCCCCATTTCAATGTTGTTCACATATGAGAAAATCTCTATGCCCGTTACCTTTTCAACGGTCGTATCACAAAAAGCTATTGTTCCGCTGAGCTTATCGGCAACTGTGCCGTTTGAAATCTCATAAGATACCTTTTTCGTTTCAAGATTGACGGTTATCTTGCTATGCACCCACTTATTGAAAAAATCGGTTTTCCAAGTAAGGTCTGTGTTAATGTAATAATAAATACCGTCCTTTGTGCCTTGTGACATGACTACTCCGGCGGTATCGTATGTCGTTCTATATGATTCACCCGGACGGTTAATTAAATCCGAAATGCCGACATACCATCTGTCCTTATCCATTTTTGTGTCAAACTCAAGCACAACAAGCTTTGCGCCGTCCGTATATTCTGAAATATCAAACGCGGCAAATGCGTAAGTGTTGGCGGCATTTGATGCGGTTGTTATTTTCTGATACATATTTCCGTCAGCATCTTTAGCAATACCGCCTGTACATCTGTTTACGGCAAGGCAAACGGGTATATTATCTTCAAAATCAAACTCTGCTGACAGCGAGGGGAGCTTGCCCGTTATTTTCTTTTTAAGATAACCGTCATTTACAAGAGTGGCGGTGTAAACCTTTTTCGCAAGGTCGGCTTTTATCGCATCAACATCTTCACCCTTTGCCAAGCGTATATCCTCAGCCATAATCTATCATTCCTTTCTTAGTGCCTGTATCTGCTGTGCAAGCTCAAGGATTGCATCTCGCAGTTCAAGAGTTTTTGGCTCAGATGCAGCTGAATTTGTATAACTGAATGTGCCTGTTGTATCACCCGTAGCAGTCTGTGTGAGGGTAGTTGTACCGATTGATACTTCGCCGCCGCTTGCACCGTTATAATACTCGTCCCAATAAATCACACCGCCTACAACCTCAAGCGTGACAGCGACCGAAATCCTACTTCCGGCAGACGCTGACACAGTTCCGTATTTTTTTCTGAATACCGCGTCACCCCATGTAGTTTTTACACTCTGCAAAATCGAATTAAACGGTGTTGATGTGCCGTGATAAAACGATACAGAACCGCTTGCGCTAATAATCTCAAGTGTATCTGAAAGCTGTACCGCCGCTGTTTTCTTTTCCAATGCAGCTAATTTAGCGTCAACAGTACTAAAGTTAGAATTTAATACCGTGATGTCAATAACGTCCGTTTTCGCCGGAAGTTTAAATTTGTAATTTGATGTGTAGTCCATTTTTCGTTCCTCCTCATAACAGACGCGCATACGGTATGCCGTTTTTAAACACAACATACGCGTTTGCGCCGTCCTCTCTTAAATATACATCTTTACCCTCAACATACAACCATGTTCTGCCGTCATAATCCTCGGCGTCACCCCATGTAAGCGACATGGCATTGCCCCAAGTGTTAAGCTTTAGTCTGAGGTCATTCCATGTGTTTTTCTCAAACGCATACTCAATCTTGATATGTGCCGGCTTTACTTCGTCAACGGCTGACTGTATCTCATTGAAATTATATGGCTTGCCTTTTCTACCCGTAAAGGCTATTGTAACCGTATAGTTTGCGAAATCCTCTGTGATAGTACAGCCTGTTTTATCATAAATATCAATCAGGTCGTACAGTGCCGACTTTGTAAGCACACTGTTTCCTTGTATTCGTGCAATTACTCTGGCGCGTTTGGTTTCATTATCGGCAGTTATAGCGGGCAATCCCACGTCCTTTTCATGCAGAGTAAAATCGGTAGTTGTTGTGATGAACAGCATTAAATCCTCGGCTGAAATATCCGCTGAAATCTTATCAATGATTTTCTGCACCGCCGTATACAATTCTTCAACAACCCTTGATTTGCGGTAATAATACGGTAGCTTTTCTATCATGTAATCACCACACTCCCAAGCACAGGCACACTTCCGGCGGGTATTGATATATTTGAAGTTCCGCCATTTATCTTTAAATTAGAATAATCGTCAACACCGTCAACCGCCAATATACAGCCGCCGATTTTCGCATACGATATATACGATTTTTTGATTGCATCACCACTTAAATAATTTGAAATTGCTATCTTGATGTTCTCTGTCATTTCCTCCGTCACATCATTTGTAATGCTCACAGAAATATTAACTGTAAGTGCTTTTGCACTCACAACTGTAACATTCGCCCCGATAGGTCTTAGTTTTTCGATATGTTCTGTAACCGCTGTAATCAAATCATCAGTTGCCGGCTGATTAAGACTGTCTACAATAACCACTTTAACCGTCCCCGGACCATTCCACAGCGGTATAACACTTACCTCGCCGACACCGCTGACTTCCTTTGCCCATTCGATGTAGTGGTACTTGCTGCCGCTGACATTCGGACGTGACACCTTTTCAAGATAACGCTCCAAAAGCTCGCTGTCGGTTTCCTCATCATAGCCACCCGTAAAAGCCGTTATGTTCGTAACATCGGTAAGTTTCGGAAGTGTAACAGGGAATCGGTTTATTTGACCGACAGCCGCATTGCCTTTTGCGCCGGCAATCGTGCAGGTAGCTGACACATCAACATATCCGCTGTTTGGAATTACTGTTTCCTCGTCAACAGCGAAAAGTATATCATTTGCCGCAACCTTTGCACCTTGCTGAACCACTGCACCAACATCACCGCTTATACGGACGGTGCCTTTTGAAAATGTGGCTCGTTTTCGTGTTATGCCTTGCTCGGCAACCTTGCGGTCGAGGTATTCACCAACGGCTGTGAGTGCGAAAGCGTTTTGTTCAAGAAGTGTAATATCACCCTGCAAACGGTATATCTGCTCTGCCACAGGGTAAAGAAGGTCGTAAAAAAACGAGCCAACCGTGATGTGACCCCAAAAAGTTAGACTTTTTATAGCGTAGTAGTTTTAACGACTGC
>ERZ773269.570-NODE-570-length-43196-cov-13.186227_pt1 | contig 43196 bp, 47 predicted proteins | sample MGYA00511958_ERZ773269 | MGnify/ENA primary metagenome ERZ773269 (study PRJEB29015, sample SAMEA2737761) | human gut metagenome | biome: human gut; feature: human-associated habitat; material: faeces | place: China | collected 2012 ... | reverse complement strand
CCTTTTGTCCTCACCTTTGAGCGCAATATCAAACCAGTCGAACCCGACTTTCTTAAAAAAGCTATTTTTAAGGCTCTACCGAGCGGTTTAATGGTCGTCTTTAGCGTTTTATTTGTCAATATTTTCGGTGGGCTGCATGGCTGGTCACAGGTGGAAATCTCAACTCTACTTTATTATTTATTAGGCTCTATCGGCTTTCTATCTGTTGTTCGTGCCTGCCTGCCACTCAATCTCTGGCGAATTCTGCTGATCCTCTGGTCACTCATTGGCTTCTTTGGAACAGCCGTTCTCCTGCAAAAGTACATCGAAATCGCTACTCTAACCAGCAATAGCTTCCCAATCTATATCATTTTGATGATTTTATTTACAATTACTTTTATTGTCGTGACACACATACAGAACAAACGGGAGCAAAGTTTATAAATCTTAAGAATAATACCTATAAGCAGTAAGAAAAACCGTACATTTTTGTCTTACTACTTATTTTTGTTGCTTCTTTTCCTCTACATCATGATATAATAAGGATATATGGCAGAAATTCTTTTAAAAGACGGTGAGCGAATCAATCAGCTCTTTTCTACTGACGTCAAAATTATCCAAAATCGAGAGGTCTTTAGCTATTCAGTAGATAGCGTGCTCCTCTCCCGCTTTCCAAACTTACCTAAGCGTGGTCTTATCGTGGACCTCTGTGCCGGAAATGGTGCTGTTGGACTTTTTGCAAGCACGCGCACGAAAGCCCAAATCATAGCAGTTGAAATTCAAGAGAGACTGGCAGATATGGCAGAGCGCTCTATTGAGCTAAATGGCTTAACCCACCAAATGCAGGTCATTCAGGATGATTTGAAATATCTCACCCACTATATCGACGGTAGTAAAGTGGACATGATTTTATGCAATCCGCCTTATTTTAAAGTGGATGAACATTCTAATCTCAATGCAAGTCGGCACTATCTGCTTGCACGGCATGAAATTGCGACAAATCTGGAAGAAATCTGTCAAATTTCCCAACGGGTCTTGAAATCCAACGGACGCTTAGCAATAGTTCATCGTCCCGAACGATTCCTTGATATTGTTGACACTATGACTGCTCACAATTTAGCACCAAAACGCATTCAATTTGTTTACCCAAAGGCAAATCGCGAAGCCAATATGCTCCTCATTGAAGCTATCAAAGATGGTTCCCGTGACGGGCTAAAAATCCTGCCACCGCTTTTCATTCATAATGAAGATGGCAGCTACACTCCAGAAATTCATGAGATTTACTATGGAAATTAAAGCCTATATGTACGTTCTGGAATGTTCCGATGGCTCTCTCTACACAGGGTATACGACCGATGTCAAAAAACGAGTAGACACACATAATGCTGGAAAAGGCGCCAAATATACCCGTGCACGATTACCTGTTACTCTTTTGTATCAAGAAGAATTTCCCGACAAACCTTCTGCCATGTCAGCCGAGGCCCTCTTTAAAAGAAAAACACGACAACAAAAATTAGAATATATTGCAGATAAGAAAAAGTAGAAAGCGGGAGGTCTTTCTACTTTTTTACAATGATTTATTGGTTATTTTTCTTAGAAATGACAGCAACAAATACACTCAGAAAAACAACACCGATACCAGCTAAATATGACATGCTAGTTCCTGTACTTGGTAATAATTCTTTGGTTTTAGCTAATTTTTTGTCACTTGTAGTAGGCAAAGTTTCCTTATCCCTATTCGTTTGAGAAGACTTCCCATTTTTATTAGACGAATCAGAATCTGTTAACCCTGCATGGGAGTTTTCTCCTTTTTGGTCTTTATTATTAGAATTTTCCTTTGTTTTTTTGGTATCTTCATGCTGAACATTAGATGAAGATTGATTTTCTAGTGGTACAAGGGCTTGAATGGCAGTCTGCAATGCTTCACATTCTGCATCAATCTCTGCTTGTGTCGCATCATCTTTTTGTAAAATAACTTGTGCCTCTTCTACTTGTTCTTTTAAGTTCTCAAGTGAATCCTTTGTATAATGCATAGTTTCCGCTAATTTTTCTTTTGCCGAAGAAAGAGCGGTTCCCAACTTTGTCTTATCTACTCCTTCTCTGGTTAAAAGCAAATCGTCAATTGTTCCCCATGAACCTTTATTTGCTTTCACAAATACTCCCAGTGTCACTTCTGTCTCTTTTGTTAATGTAAAGCTCAATTTAGCTGTCTGCCAATTTGACCAATCAGCTAGTTCGACTTTTTCACTTTGAACATTTACTGCCTCAGCACGAGCAAAAGCATAAATATCTTCAGAGCTATTCGTATCACCACCTTGAATTTGAGCAGAAAATTGATAAGTTCCTGCTGGAAGTGTTATCTTTCTTTCAATGCCAGTTGTGTAATCGTTTGCGCCATTGTAGAAATTCATGGCATACTTGCCTGTTTTAGGCGTGTCTTGTCTACGCTTGATAAAATCGTTAAAAGTATAATCTGAAAGATCTTCTTCCTCAAAGCTAGAATTTGATAACAAACTCTCTTGCAGCTCTGTTTCTTCATTCTTATCATATTCTAGATTTGTATTCAACCCAGTATAAACATATTTAAATGTCGCAAGTGACGGCAAAGCTTTTCCTGTAAAATCAAACAATGCTTGATTATCCCATTCAGATCCACCGTAATTTTCCTGATTAACATTTGGATCATACCCAATGGCGGCACTAGAAGCCCAGCCCGAACCGTATTTTTCCCAAATAGGTGTATTTACTTCTTTTCCTTTGGAACTAACCGGTGTCCAAGCTGGTTCCCAATAAAAGATGCCTAATGCACTTGCTTTATTCGCTGCATCAATGACATCTCGTAAGGCATGCGATTGCCCCTGAACAGAGGCGGGATAGCCACCTACCAGCATTTGATTTTGTGTTTGGATAACATTTTGTTGACCATCTCCATCTTCTAATGTATAGGCATAAGAAGTCTCTGCTACAAGTGTCTTTTTCCTATACTTTTCGGTCACTGTCTTTAAAACTGAAGTCAGATTATCTAAATTACCATGCCAAAAACTATAATAACTAGTAGCAAATACATCATAATCAATATGGTGATCTGATAAACCTTTTGCGTAATTTAGTATCGTTTCCGTTTTATCTGGGTTTGTAAAATGAAAAGCTATCAGTATAGTTGCATCCACCTCTCGCACTGCTTTGGCGCCTGCTGCAAACAACTGATAGCGTTCCTCTCCTGCTTCACCTGCTATCCCACTACTCGTTGTTTCATTACCAACTTGAACCATTCCAACATCGACACCAGCTGCTTTTATTTTTTGAAGGCTCGTTTTGGTGTATTGATATAAAGCCTCTGATTTTTCAGACACATTCATATTTGTCCAATCTTTTGGTGGAACTTGACGTCCTGGATCAGCCCAAAAATCTGAATAATGAAAGTCCACTAGTAGCCGCATACCATGTGCTGTAGCTCGTTTGCCAATCTCAATCGCCTTTTCTATATCGCTATTTCCAGCGCCATAACCATGTCCGTTATGATCATAAGGATTATTCCATACTCTAACGCGAATGTAATTCACACCATTTTCTTTTAAAATATAAAAGATATCTTTGACATTCCCATTTTCATCTTTGTACTCTACACCACTTTGTTCTTGAGCAATTACTGTTAAAATATCCGTCCCCATGATAAAATCAGATGATAAATTTTCAACTTTATCAACACGTATTTTAGTATTTTCATTAGCTTTAATAGGAATGACTCCTCCAAGCAAACAAAGACTAGCAGCAAAAACAAGCGACAATCTTAATCCTATTTTCATACAGTTTTCCTATTTCTATTTAGTTTAATATTTTAGTTTTCGTTTTAAAAAACTGATAAAACAAGAAATAGGTTTTATCAGTTTTTAAACGAACATTTTATAAGAAGGCTAGTTATTCAAAATGCGAAAGAACGAATTGCACAGCACCTTTAGGATCACGCGTCAATTTGATATATTCAGCACCTTTTGTCGCAACAAGTTTGATGCCCAATTTATCCGTATCTTTCTTAATATCTTCATAGTAAGAATTGACTTGTGGAGCTAGCACAATCATGTCAAAATCTTTCATAATATCGTAGTGAGAACCATAAGCACCAGCTGTTGAACTGAGGTCTATGCCTAGTTCTGCTGCGCCTTCTGTTAGTGCATTTGCTAGCATGGCGCTTGTCCCTGCACCGGCACATAGAACCAAAATATTATGATGCTTTCCATCTGCAACCGCTTGAATTTGATCGTCTATTTCTGCTTCTGCTGCTTCTTCGAGCTCCATCACTTCTGCCTTTTTCGCTTCTTCTTCTACTAATGAATCATCGTACGCTTTGATAAATGGAAGGTAGATGAGAGAATCAACTACAATCAACAACAGCATCAAGACAATAGATAAGATTCCTGCACCCGTACCTAAAATCAAGCCAATCGGTGCTGGTGTTGCCCAAGGAAGGACATACATAAAACTGTTCATACCTAACACATCAACAAAGAACTTGAAAGCACAAACATTAATCATTGGAGTGATTAAAAATGGAATAAAGAAATAAGGATTTAAAATAATCGGTGTTGCAAACAACAATGGCTCATTGACTGCAAAGCAAACCGGAACAAAGGAAGCTTTTCCGACAGCTTTTAATTGCTTAGATTTTGCAAAGAGCATGAATAGGAATGGAACAACCAATGTTGCACCTGTACCACCCATTGTGCCAACGAAGTTTCCAAGTCCAACTGTCAACACGTTTGAAGCATGATGACCTGCTTTTACCAACTGTAAATTCGTTTCCACATTTGCATAAATAATCGCGACAATAGCTGGTTCTACAATTGAAGGACCATGCACACCAACAAACCAGAAGAGTGCCATTGCTCCCCAAATAATCGAAATTCCTAAATAGCCATCAGCTGCGGTAAACAAAGGTTGGAGAAGTGTGATAACAGCTTCTGCAAACGAATGCCCAAAGAAATAACGTACGATTGTATCAATCAGAACAGCAGCAAATACTGCAAATGAAAATGGAAAGACGTCACGGAAAGTTTGAGAAATTGTTCCAGGAACTTCTTTTGGCATCTTAATAGTAATGTCTTTCAATACACAGAATTTATAAACATTCACCGTGATAAAAGCTGCTACAAAAGCCGCTAAAATCCCTTTTGTTCCCATGTAGCCATTGGCTAAACCGTTTTCAATTTGATCCACACTTAAAAGGAGGAAGCTCACAATGGAAGCCAACATAACAGAAACCGAATTGATAGTCTTGTTGATCGGCATATTGCGGTTCATTGATTCTGACAAACAACGAGCGGTCGTAGCGGACACGAGAATAGCTACTACACCCATAGAATAGCCATATACTTTCCAAAGCCAGGTGGAAACGTCATTTGGCAACTTAAATCCAAAAATTTCTGGAATTGCTGCTAGCAAGATAAAAATACTTGAAAATAAAATTGCAGGCATGGCGGCTAAAAAGCCGTCACGAATAGCGCCAAGATAAATATTGCGTGATATTTTTTCAAAGAAAGGTTTTCCTTTCTCAATTTGTTTGATAATTCCGTTCATGGAATTAGTCCTCCTTGTATTGATTTTTATATAATTCAATAAAATCTACGATCAATTCTTTTAACAATAATGTCGTCATCAAATGATCTTGACCGTGAATAAAGATAAATCCTAAATCTAAATCTTCCCCAGCTGCCTCTTGTGCTAAAATCTGCGTTTGTGAATTGTGGGCTAAATTTAAATTTTCATCTGCTTCTTTTAAAGCAGCATCTACATTTGTAAAATCCCCTTGACGAACCTCTTTCAGCAAATTCAGTAAACAACTACGTGCATCCCCCGAATAAGCTACGATTTCAAATCCCAACATTTGTAATTCGTTTTTATTCATCTTATCTCCCTTCTTAAATCACAATCTTTGTTTCACTAACATGCTTGTACCAATAAGCGGACTCCTTAGGGTAACGCTTTTGAGTTTCAAAATCAACGTAAAACAAGCCATAGCGTTTATTGTAGCCATTTGACCACGAGAAAACATCCATTAAAGACCAAAGAAAATACCCTTTTACCACAACACCAGCATCAATGGCTTTGCTTAGAGATTGCAAATACACTTTCAAATAATCAATCCGTGGCTTATCCATGACGATACCATTGTCAAACTCGTCTTTATAGCCCATTCCATTTTCAGTAATATAAATCTTTTGATAATGTGGATAGTCTTTCTTAATTCTCAATAAAAGGTCATACAAGCCTTCTGGGTAAATAATCCAATCCCAGTCTGTTCGTTCAATCCCTTCCTTGTAAATCCGTTCTCCAATGCCTTTCACTTTATAAACTGAAGTGCCTTTATCACCCGTTCCATTATGATGAATGGTTGATTCGCCCTGATAAGCCTTAACAAAATGACATTGATAATGGTTGATTCCAAGATAATCATTTCGATGACTAGCCTTTTTCATTTCTTCAAAGTCGCTTTCAAGGAATTCATAACTAGCATTGTTAGCTGCGCAAATTTCATTAAGAGCTTCTATTGTTTCGTTTGAATAATAACCTAGATAAGTAGCGTCTAGCAAGAAACGAATAGAAAGGGCATCATCTAAGAAAGCAGCGTGTTTGTGTTCTTCGCTATCTGTTGCTGGATATTTTGTTTCCAAAGAATGCACCACTCCAATTTCACCGAGGTAACCCTTCTCCTTGAAAAGATTTACTACACGCGCATGCGCATACATCATATTGTGCAGGCATTGAATCACCTTACTCAAATCATACTGAATCCCCGGAGGAAAGACACCGAGCAAGTATTGATTGGTCGCAACAGGATAAATTTCGTTAAAAGTGCTCCAATGATGAACCTCCGGAAATTCTTGAAAACAAAATTCAGCATATTCCACAAACGCTTCAATCGTATCACGATTAAGAAAATCACCTTGATCAAACAAAACTTTCGGAGTATCAAAGTGATGCAGTGTAACAAATGGCAGGATATGATGTTTCGCACATTCAGCAAACACACGGTGATAAAAATCTACTCCTTCTTGATTCACTTCACCACGTCCATTCGGAAAAATCCGACTCCAAGCAATAGACAAGCGCAAACCATTGATGCCAAACTTCTCACACAACTCAATATCTTTTGAATATTGATGATAAAAATCGCTGGCTGGATCTGCCAAAAATCGTCCTTGTTTTTCTAAAAATTCATCCCAAGCGACCGGACCTTTTCCACCTTCTTTTGTAGCTCCTTCTACTTGATAAGCAGCAGTCGCACCGCCAAAAATAAAATCTTCTGGTAATTGAAACATGTCTTCTCCTTTACAATAATCTTTGAATATGAATCACCAAATACACCTTTTCATTTGGATGAAGTCCTCCACCCAAATGCTGACGAATGACTTCATAAATATCTTCGCCAATTTGATAGGCTTCTGGATAATCCTTTTTAATATGCTCTTCTAAATTCTTCATGGAAACTTTTGAATCGCTATCATCTTGATCCAAACGCTCAATAAAGTACGTCAAATGAATCATTAAGCGATCATAAAAATTACTATTCTTTTTCGTCCGCTTAATACCATGTTTTAAGAGCTCCTCTTGCACCAAAGCAATCATTTGTCGGGTCAGTGTTTGTTCATCTTTACTAATCACGACATCTTCGCCTTTCGCATTGATAAACTGTAAGGCCAACCGCCCAATCTCATCTTTTGGAAAATCCACATCCAATTTTTCTTTTAAAATCACCAAAGCATGCTCAGCAATTTTGTACTCCGTCGGATATTGCTCCGACATATCCGGCAAGTGGTTGCTTTTATAAGTATTTCTTTGCAGCGCTTGATAACTACAATAAATATGATCTGTCAAAGTTACATAGATGTACTCTTGAACTGGAAATTGGAACTGTTGAATACCATAATCAATAATTTCATAACTAGTCGTGATAAAGTCCAAGGGAACATCTTTTAACAAAGCAGAAAAGTTTTCGCGCGATTCTTCACTTTTTAGTTGAAAGACTTTTTCTACTCGTTCTTCTGCCAGCAAATCCCCTTTTTTCTTTTTAAAAATGATACCGAGCCCCATGACAACAGCCTGTTCACCACTTTCATTTTTGACCACCGCAACATTATTATTTAGTGGCTGGACAATTCGAAACATTTGTGTCCTCCTTTCTAACAATATTTTTGTAAAACATAAAAAAACCATAAACAAACCAAGATTTTTTACTTGGGTCATTTATGGTCTCGCCTAATTTCTTAGTTACAATCCATGTTTTATTTAACTTTATGAATAGAGTTTAACACATTTTCAAACTTTTGTAAACCCTTTCTTACTTTATTTTTTAAAAATTTATACAAAATGGATAATTTGTATAAATTTAAAATCTTTCATTCTACACTAAAAAAAATAACTTACTTCTGCGCAATACCATTTGGGATAATGACTTCTTTGAGCAGTTTCTCTTCTTCCTTGATGCGATTATACAAAACTACCGCATACAGAGGAAATAGAATACAAAATGAAATTAGTGCATGACAAAGTAATGCTAAACCAATCAACTCTGGAACGATATTCAAGAAATAATTTGGGTGTTTCACATAGCGGAAAAGCCAATGATCGACAAACTTATGATCGTTTACAAGCATCAATTTCACTGTCCAAATGTCCCCTAATAATTGCGTCACAACATAGAGCATAAACATTGAAAATAGCAATAGCCCCAAACCTATAGCACTAAGTGCGTCAAACCGAACCTGACGTATCGTAGCTTCAGCAAAGCAAGAAAGGTAAAATAAAATGTGAAGAATAGTGATATACTTGGTATTTTGCACGCCATATTCGCGCCCACCATTTGCCAATATCGCTTTCTCATTCTTCATTGATATTTTTAGAAATACCAACCGAAATATAAATACCGCTAAAACAATAAGTCCTGATAAAGTCATACGACCTCCTTATAATAAAATAATCTATTTTATTATATAAAGAGGGGATTTCCTAAGTCAATACATTCAAAAAATATCATATAAACTGTAGAAAGAATTTACAAAGTTGTTAGTTCGATTTCGTCTACAATTCGTTCTACATCGGCTGGGTCTACTTTTGGAGTCCATTGCAGGCAGTTAGCTGTTGCATAAGCACAGGCACAAATGACAGCTTCTCTATCAACTCTCCCCCTACTTTCTAAAGCATGGCAGAGACTTCCAAGGAAAAATTCCCCTGACGCAATAGGATTTTTAACATGAATTGTTGGAAACGTCAGTTGGAAAACATCATCTTTCAGGCGTGCTACGACTCCTTTTTCTCCCATTGTCACAATAAAATAGGGAATTTTAGTATATTCTTTGAGAAGTTTTGCTGCTTCTTCTGCAGTTTCAACTGGATATCCTGTTAATTCTGCCACTTCTTCATCGTTAATTTTTACAATGTCAGGCTGTGCTGTGAAAGCTGCTTTTAGTGCGGCACCGCTTGTGTCTACTACTAAATTCACATCCTCTGGCAAAAGACGACCAATTTGTGCAATATAATTATCTGGCATCCCTTTCATCAAAGAGCCAGAAAAAACAACACTATCGCCAGATTGAACGCGCTTTATAAGATTTGTAGTGAATTGTTCTAATAAATCCTTATTCAGCTCAAATCCAGCTTCATACACAAGATAGGTCTTTCCTAATTCTGTATCAATCATAATTGTACAAATACGCGTATTTTTATCAACCTCTGTCACAACGAGCGGAATACCATCTTCTTCATTTAATTGTTGAATATATTCGCCCATTTTGTCACCTAACATTGTATGAATGCAAAAATTTCCTTGCTCTTCGCCCTTCTCGCAATTCAAGACATAAGCCACATTAAAACTCTTTCCGCCAGCATTTTCATGCACTTGCCTTGGTCGGTTGACCACATCTTCTTTAAAATGACTAAGTAAAACTGTCCGATCCAAAGCTGGATTTGGACAAACTAAATGGATCATGTTTCTTCCTTTCTTTTTTTCAATCAAAAGCCAGACTATTTCAAAAGGAATAGTCCAGCTTATTGTTATCTTATTATTCTATTTTGCATTTGCAGCGTATTCTTCATTTCGTTTAATCATTTGTTTTCTATACCAAGCAAAGATACCAATATAGAACACTAGAAAGACAACAACACCAAAGATAGCTTTGATATCGCCTGTTGTAGCATTTCCGATTGTCCAACCAAGTAATTTTTCAATTGGACCTTCAAGAGTAGAGTGAGTAATCAATTGTGTGCTAGCTACCCCTTTAGGAAATGCATCTACGCCTTTCGCTAAGTCCGTAACAAATGGCGCAATAAGTGTTCCAGATAGAAGGAAGAGCGGAAGCAACAAAGTTCCAAATACAATCATTCGGATAAGCTTACCGCGTGTAACAACCAGAAGTGCTGGAGTAACACCCATTGCAATAATCCCAGCAAGTGGCAAAATACCATTTCCGACTTTAGAAAGAAGGACTGCTTCTACTAGCATAATTGGTGCTAAAACATTGGCACATGCCCAGATTTCTGCACGACCTGCGATAAATGGCCAGTCAAGTCCAATATTGAATTTACGTCCTTGAAGATGTTTTGTTGCAACATTTGTAATTCCTTGTGAAAGAGGTTCTACTGCTGCGATGAACCAAGAACCAATAAGTGAGAACAATTCCAAGCAGACACCAGCTGTCAAACCAAGAGATAACCAACCTTTGATAACAAGTGACCATTTTGCTGCTTCGGCAACGCCAGATACTGGATGCGGCGTTCCCATAATCCCAATTACAATCCCAAGGATAAATCCAATGAAGAATTTAGAGCCCCAGAAACCAATTTTCTTATTCAATTTTGCAGCGTCAAAGTCATATTTATCCAACCAAGGAAAGAATTTATCAAAAATCTTATCCAAAACCATGATAACTGGATTCATCATGTAGTTCATGTGAGTAGAGGTCATTGGTGATGAGCTAGGCGCATTAAGCAAGTCATCAAATGTTGGTTTCATTAAGTCAGAGTTAATAATTTTCATTACTCCGACAAGTACGACTGCAAGCGTTGCTACAAAGAGCGACACTCCTTGGCTAACACCATTATTATCCGCATACCATTTAATCAATAGACCTGTAATTGATAAATGCCAAATATCAAAAATATCAACATCTAAGGTATCCGTTTTTTTCGTAATTAGCATCACAACATTGACGATGAGCATAATGAGTAAGAAGTAAAGCGTCCAAGCAGAACCCCATGTAATAGTCGCCAATGGTGCCCAACCAACGTCTGTAATATTGAGTTGAATTCCTGTATTTTCAACGAATTTCGCAAGTGAAGCCGAGAAAGCACCATTTAACATACCGATAATGGCACCAATACCCGTAAGAGCTATGGCAAGTTTAATACCACCTTCCAAGGCTTTGGAAAACTTCACTCCAAAGCATAAAGCAAGCACCGTCAAGACTATCAACATGATAATTGGTGCACCCATATCCAAAATGGGTTTAAAGAAGCGATTCGCTAAGTCAATAATGACATTCATAAAAAATCCTCCCGATTTTATTTTTTGAATGATAGTGAATGAAAAGTGAAATAACTATTTCAGTAGATAAAAATTGTTTTTATCTAGCATTTCAATTTTTCATTTTCTTGTTTTTTTCTAATGAATTACTTTAACTAAGTCCATATTCCTTAATAGCTGCTTCAATATTATCATATACTGGTGCACTCATGGCTGGAATACGGAATAAAATTGGTCCTGCTTCAATAACAGGAATTCCCGGTTCAAATCCCAAATCTGTGGCTGCTATTGGTGTGAAAATATCATAACCTTTTATCAAGTCTTCATTCACATCTTTGACCATTACCGCATCGCATTGGACATCATAGCCGCGATTTGAAAGTTCTTCTTCAAGAGCATTTTTGATTTGGTGGCTTGAGTTTACTCCTGCTCCACAAGCTGCTAAAATTTTAATCATTGTAACATCCTCCATTTTTATTTTTAATGATTTATTGTTTCCGATATATAATGAAATAGTTTATCTGCCTCATCCAGCTCGGATAAGGACTCTAGGTTGCCGTCAGCAGTAAAGAAATCCATCAATTGAGCCAAGATATTCGTTTGACTGGCATTAGAATTATTGATAATGAAGAACAAAAGCGATACTTGTACTTCATTTGACGGAACAATCATATTATGAAAAGTCACCGGCTGATCTAAGCGGACTACAACCACCTTTTCTGCTAAATTATGGACAATATCCGTATGCGGAATTGCTACATTCGGCAAATCTTTCCCTAAAAATTCCATGTCCAGCCCCGTAGGAAAGGACTTCTCTCGCTCAATCAAGGCGTCTTTATAAGAAGACGTTACAATGTGCCTCTCCTCAAGGAGATTCGCAACTTGATTGAAAAGCTCTTCTTGACTGTCAGCATGCAGACAAAAGACTAAATCTTTATCGAACAACTGATAAAGTTCCATCATGCCCTCCTTCTGTTTTTTGTTTTATTTTGTTTATAAGCAAAGTATATCATTATATGTAAACGGTGTCAATAGTTTGTTCTGTTTTTTTATGTTATTTTTTGTTTGACAATATTTGCATTAGATGTTATGATGTTGTTGTGAAATAAAAAAAGGAGGTATAACAATGAAAGTTATACTAGGTGCAGACCGTGATGGTTTTGAGTTAAAAAATAAAGTAAAAACTCATTTACTCCAACTTGGTTATGACATTAAAGATCTCAACGAACAAGAAGGTGCTGCTGATTTTGTCGACTCGGCAGACGCTCTTATTGAAGAATTGCGAAAAGATGATACTGCCCGTGGTATTTTGTTTGATCGCTTTGCAGTTGGTTCTTATATGGTTGCGAATAAACACCGTGGCATCATTTGTGCTGCTGTTTCAGATGAGCATTCTGCCATGATGACCATTCGCCACAATTCTACACGCATTATAACTCTCGGTGCAGCTATTCTCGGTGAAGAATTGGCAAACGCCTGTGCAGAAGCTTATTTAAAAGCTGACTATGATGCTGGACGCCACCAAGTTCGCATTGATATGCTTAATAAATTATGTTAAAGAGTAGGAGGAAAAATTATGAAAATCGCTCTCGGCTGTGACCATATCGTAACAGATACAAAAATGAAAATTTCTGAACATTTAAAAGACCTCGGTCATGAAGTCATTGATGTCGGAACCTATGACTTTCACCGGACTCATTACCCAATCTTTGGTCGTCTGATTGCAGAAAATGTTGTTTCAGGAAAAGCTGATCTTGGAATTGCCCTTTGTGGTACAGGAGTCGGTATCTCTGCTTCTGCTGACAAAGTTCCCGGTACTCGTGTAGCTCTTGTTGGTGACGTTCTAACCGCACGCTATGCAAAGAAAGAACTCAATGCAAATATCATCGCTTTTGGTGGACGTATTCTTGGTCAAAATCTTATTCATAATATCGTTGATGTCTTTCTTGAAACAGAGTACGAACCAACAGAAGCCAACAAACGATTGATTGAAAAAATCGATAATAGCATTGAAGTTAGTCCTGAAATCGCTAAAAATGACCATATTTTCGATGAAGAAAATGCTAAATGGGCTCGCGGTGAATACCACGACTAAAAACTCAATACTCAGAAAATCAGGCTCAGTCTAATATGGACATGGCCTGTTTTTTAATAGGATGTGTCAATACCGCACGAAAGATACAAAACAAAAATCACCTGCTCCTCTATGAACAGGTGATTAAAATATTAACTATAAAACATTTGTATATGATTTATACTTTTCCTTGACCTTTGGTGAGATATGATCATCCGTGATTACTGCATCCAAATCATCCAACTGATAGAAACAATAGAAAGAATAGCTGTCAAATTTGCTATTATCTGCCACAATGTACTTTTCAATCGCATTGTTCAAGATAATGGCATTGCCATTTCCTTCTTCTTCATTGGCAGTTGTGACATTATGACCGTCAATTCCATTGACACCAATAAATGCTTTAGAAACTTTGATTTCTTTCAATAATTTATTAGCAAATTGTCCGACAAACGTTTGTGTCTTCACCCGATAACGACCGCCAATCAGGATAATATCACAATTGGGATTATCTTTTAATTTTTCAAAAATAGGAAGCGAATTTGTCACAATACTCACACTTTTATCAGCCAAATAATCTCCGATAAAATCCGTCGTTGTTCCCGAACCGATAAAAACTGTATCACCAGAAAAAATCAAATTGGCACATTTTTGAGCAATTGTTCGTTTTTCTTCAATATTTAACATCGTTTTTTCAGTATGGGAGGCTTCATTCAAGCCATTTTTTACTTTTTTGTGAGCTCCTCCATGAACACGAGTCAACAAGCCTTGCTTTTCCAAATCAATCAAATCACGACGTATCGTCATATCTGTTACATCTAGTAACTCTTTTAATTTCTTGACAGAAACCACTCCTTGCTGATCCAATTCTTGGAGAATCACTCTATGCCGTCCTTCTTTCATTTTATCTCCTTTCTAGTTTTATATAATTTTATTCCTCAAATATATTATACAACAATTTATTCATTTTGAAAAATTAAAAACAATATTTTTTTGATTTTTGTAAAATATTGTTTGACTTTGTTTTATTTGTGTTCTATAATTAAACTATACAAAACAAAAGGAGTCTGAAGATGACAACAAAACAAGAAAAATTAAAACGTTTATGTGATAAAAACGGAATTATCGGCGCTTTAGCTATTGATCAACGAGGAGCTTTGCGTCGCATGCTTGGTGAAGATACTCCAGTTGAGCAATTGGAAACCTTTAAAGTGCTAGTTTCGAAATACTTAACAAAATACGCTTCTTCTATCCTTCTTGATCCAGAGTTAGGTTGGAAAGCGGCGGAAGCTCGTGATAAAAACGCTGGATTATTAGTTGCCTATGAAAAAACAGGTTATGACAAAACTGTTCCCGGTCGCTATCCTGACCTCGTTGAAAATGTCTCCATCCAACGTCTCAAAGCAAACGGTGCTGATGCTGTGAAAGTCTTACTCTATATAGATGTTGACGAAGATAGAGCAGTCAATGACGTCAAAGAAGCCTTTATCGAACGGATTGCTTCTGAATGTAAAGCAGAAGACATGCCATTTTTCCTTGAGTTGGTTTCTTATGATGCCAAGGTGACAGATGAAAAGGAATATGCCAAACTCAAACCTCGCAAAGTCATTGAAGCAATGAAGCTTTACTCACAAGAACGATTTGGCGTAGATGTTCTCAAAGTTGAAGTTCCAGTCAATATGAAATATGTTGAAGGATTCGCAGAAAATGAAGTTCTTTACACCAAAGAAGAAGCTGCTGCCTTCTACAAAGAACAAAGTAATGCAACTTCTCTTCCATTTATTTTCTTATCTGCTGGAGTATCCGCACAGCTGTTTCAAGATACACTTCACTTTGCTAAGGAATCCGGCTCAACTTTTAACGGTGTCCTTTGCGGTCGTGCAACTTGGGCTGGTGCGACTAAAGCATACCAAGAAGGTGGCGAAGCTGCTACAATTAAATGGCTTGAAACAACAGGTAAACAAAATATTATTGAATTAGATGCAGTTCTCCAAGAGACTGCTACGCCTATTGTATTTAAATAACTTTGTATCTCCTTATAAAAACATAAAAAGACGAATTGCTATTCGCCTTTTTATGTTTTTATAATTACTTATCACCTTTATTACGGATGACAAAACCTGTTTTCTTCTCACTTGAAGTATTGCGAGGTTTTTTGTGGTCTTTGCGATAACGTTTTTCTTTGTCAAAGCGATCGTGACGACCACCCTTTTTGTAATTGTCACGCCCATTAGTACGGTCACGACGATCATTACTACGACGCCCATTTTTGCTGTTACGATTGCCTTTATTAGCTCCCGGAACATATTTAAATGGTAATGGCTTTTCACGCGCGATTTCTACTTCTGGTAGAGTGTCTGGATCTTGTACGGTTAAGGTCAATATATATAAAGCCAATTCTTCCGGTGTAAATTCAGTTGCCAACTTGCGAGCGTCTTTGCCAAACTTTTCAAATTGGTTGCGAATGTTTTCATCCGCAAAATCTCGCTCAATCTTTTTAAGTGCAACTTTTTTCTTAGCTTGAAAGGCTTCTTCTGCAGTGGCTGGTTTCATGCCTTTCATACGTTTTTTGGTCAAACTTTCAATGATTTGAAGATAACCCATTTCATTTGGTGCAACAAATGTAATGGACTGACCAGATTTTCCAGCACGACCTGTCCGCCCAATACGGTGTACATAACTTTCTGGGTCTTGTGGAATGTCATAATTGTAAACATGTGTAACACCAGAAATATCCAAACCACGCGCAGCAACGTCTGTCGCAACAAGAACATCTAAATTTCCGTTTTTAAAGTCGCGAAGAACACGGAGACGTTTTCCTTGGTCTAAATCGCCATGAATCCCCTCTGCACGGAAACCACGGATTTTAAGTCCACGAGTCAATTCATCAACTCGGCGTTTGGTACGCCCAAAAACGATAGAAAGTTCTGGTTGTTCCACATCCATGAGACGTGTCATGATATCAAATTTTTCATTTTCTTTTACACGGATATAATATTGATCCACCAACTCCGTTGTCAATTCTTTTGCTGCAATTTTGACATGTGTTGGCTCTTTCATAAACTTCACGCCAATCTGCTTGATAGCATCTGGCATAGTAGCTGAAAAGAGAAGGGTCTGACGCTCTTCCGGCACACGTGAGATGATTGCTTCAATGTCTTCTAAGAAACCCATATTGAGCATTTCATCCGCTTCATCTAAAATGAGCGTTTCTACATGATTGAGTTTCAGTGCTTTGCGCTTAATGAGGTCTAATAAACGTCCTGGAGTTCCAACGACAATGTGCGCGCCTGAACGGAGAGCCTTGATTTGCTTTTCAATGCTAGATCCACCATAAACAGAGCGAACTTTCACTCCTTTACTTCGACCAAAGCGGAAGAGTTCCTCTTGACTTTGGACAGCTAATTCACGAGTTGGTGCAATGACTAAAGCCTGAACAATAGGATTTTCTGTGTTAATTTTTTCAAGAGTCGGAAAACCAAAAGCGGCTGTCTTTCCTGTACCAGTCTGAGCTTGTCCAATCACATCTTTTCCTGCCATAGCAAGCGGGATTGTTTGTTCTTGGATTGGGCTGGCTTCCACAAAGCCCGCTTTATCAATTTCTGCTAACAATTCAGCAGATAAATGTAATTCATTAAATTTCAATTTTTTCTTCTTTCTAAAAAGGCAGTGCGAAGCTACCTTATAAAACATAGTTATTTGCAACTTATCTAGTATAACACAAAGAATGATAAAAAGATAGGATTTCTGCTAACTTTCTTTTTTTATATAAGATTTAACTTGAAAATGTAGCTATTTTCTTTTATAATGAAAAAAATAATAAAAAGGAGTCGCTATGAATAAGTTTTTACGCTTTGCCTTTATCCTACTGATTGTAGCCATGCTAGGGGCTGCTGTTATTCAGATTTTTCATCCCCAGCTTTTAGGATCTGACTCAGCTTACGGCCTTTCCGTCTACTGGCAACGGGAAATCGGTTTTTGGAACTTGGCCCTTCTGCCTCTGCTGATTGGTGCTCTCATCAAATATGACTGGTTTTATCTGCGTCTAGTACTCTTTGCACTAATTCTTGGCGGGCTAGGTTTTGGAACCAACCATCTGCTAGGATATCTGCAGCTGCCTAATAATTCCAACCTTCTAGGCTGGTTGGAAAACTATTTTTTGGTTCTGCTCTGGCTGTTAGGCTGGTATTTGGAAAGCAAAAAAAGAAATAAAAGTGATGAAGCTAGATCCTAAATTGGGGTAAGGCTGCATCATTTTTATTTTTTATTGGCCAACCATTTTAAAGCTTTGGTCAATACAACCCACAGAACGAGACTAATAACAACAATATAAATCCAAGCATTTTTATCATTAGACAATGGAAGTGGCACATTCATGCCAAAGAATCCCGTAATAACTGCAAGGACTGCTAAAAGGACTGAAATGATTGTTAAAACGGTTAAATTATCATTTAGATTATTGTTCAAAATGTTATTGTAGGAACCAGATAGTTGACTGAGAACTTGAGAAATCAAGTCTGTCATTGCTACTAATTGGCGAGCTTCAATCATGACATCGTCAAACTGCTCTTTTTCAATCTCATCTAAATGGCGATAAATTGCATGTCCTTTAATGTGCTCTAACAGCATACGATTTTGCTTTGCAGCTGCTACCAAATAGACTATGGAAGTTTCTAAGTCTGCTAAAGCAAAGAGATTTTTCTTGGTGGTCGTTTTGTGCAATAACTGATTGATATGATCCTTTGTCTCATCCATTTTTTCGATAACAGGATAATAAGAATTGCACACTAATTCTAAACTAGCAAATAGAAATTTGTACACCGTCACAGGTTCATGATATTCAATATAGTTTTTCATCATGTCTACAACATAAGTATTTGCTCGATTGCTGACTGTTAAGAGTTTATCTTTCTGTACAATAAAGGTCATAGGAATAGTTTCATAATAGTCCTTATCCCTTTTTAAGTTTAATACGTTGAAAATAAAAACGACTGTTCCTGTCTCACGATTGTAGTCCATGTGCGCTCGTTCATTTTTATCTAACGCATACTCAATCGTTTCTTCATCAATATTGTATTCCTTATAAGAATCTGGATGTTGACTTAAAATATCTGCATCTAAGTTTATCCAAGACATTCCATTTTTTAACTCTTTTTCAATAAACACCCTTTTATCCTTTCTTGACTTTAAATAATCTAAAGGATTGAGAAAAACGCTCAATCCTTCATCAATCGTTATTGCACTTCTTTATCTAATGCTTGATATGCTAACAAACGAACTCACTTAACCTAGTTCTGTTTCAAAAATCATTATGATAAAACTCCAACAATAGCATAGTTTTTAAGTGAATTACTTCGTTAATATGCCGTGGCAAGTCTCACATCTTTTTAATTGAGTTTGAACTAAATCCTATGAAGATAGATAAAGCTTCCTATTTTTCCTAGCGTTACGACACAGAGTCAGACGAATCGATTTTATTCGTCTGACGAAGTTAGTAAGGCAGTTAGCTAGTCCCCCTACAGTGGCTAGCGTCCAACAATTAGGAACCTTCAGTTCCAATTGTTGGTACTGAGTTACGACACGAAGTCGAACAATTCGATTTTACTTATTCGACACAGTTAGTAGGCCGTTTAGGCAGACCGCACATAGTGGCTGCCGTCCAATGACAGTAACTTCAGTTACTAGTCATTGGCAACGTCTTACATTTTCTCTAACTGAGTTCGAGATAAATCCTCGGAAAATAGATAAATCCTCCTAGAAGCAATCGCTTCTTCGTCAGATTTTCTAATTTTCTGTCGGATTTTTAACGCTCTCACATCTTCTCTTCCAACTTGACATCTGGATATTTATCGGCAAACCAGCGCAAGGCAAAGTCATTTTCAAAGAGAAAGACAGGATGGTCAAAGCGGTCCTTGGCTAAAATATTACGACTGGAGGACATACGCTCGTCCAGATCATCTGGTGAAATCCAGCGGACAGTCTTTTTGCCCATGGGTGTCATGACTACTTCGGCATTGTATTCATTTTCCATGCGGTGCTTGAAGACTTCAAACTGAAGCTGACCGACAGCTCCCAACATGTACTCACCAGTCTGGTAGTTGGTGTAGAGCTGGATAGCTCCTTCTTGGACCAATTGCTCAATTCCTTTGTGGAAGGATTTTTGCTTCATGACATTTTTAGCTGCAACCTTCATGAAAATTTCTGGGGTAAAAGTTGGCAGGGGTTCAAACTCAAACTTATTGTTACCAACTGTCAAAGTATCACCAACTTGATAAGTCCCTGTATCGTAAACCCCAATGATATCACCGGCCACCGCATTTTCTACATTTTCACGTGATTCTGCCATAAACTGGGTGACATTTGAGAGTTTTACAGCTTTTTTGATACGGGTCAGATTTACACTCATACCGCGCTCAAATTCGCCCGATACGATGCGGACAAAAGCAATGCGATCACGGTGTCTTGGATCCATATTGGCTTGGATTTTAAAGACAAATCCTGAAAAATCCTTATCCAGCGGGCTGATTTCCTGATTATCTGTGGTTTTGTGTCCATGAGGCTCTGGTGCAAACTCCAAGAAAGTGTCAAGAAAAGTCTGCACTCCAAAGTTAGTTAGAGCTGAACCAAAGAAGACAGGGGTTAATTCCCCATTAAAAATAGCTTCCTGTGAAAATTCATTTCCCGCTTCTTGTAGGAGTTCAATATCCTCCAAAACCTGAGCATAAAAGGGATTGTTGCCAAATATTTTTTCTCCCTCTTCGATGCTGGCAAAGCGTTCATCACCTTTATAGAGCTCCAGCCGCTGATTGTGCAAATCATAAAGACCTTCAAAGGATTTCCCCATCCCAATCGGCCAATTCATCGGATAGCTGGCAATACCAAGCACTTCTTCTAGTTCTTCCAGCAAATCAAGGGGTTCACGCCCGTCACGGTCCAGTTTATTGATGAACGTAAAGACTGGGATATTGCGGTGTTTGACAACCTCAAAGAGCTTTTTAGTCTGGGCTTCAATCCCTTTGGCAGAGTCCACCACCATGACTGCTGCATCCACAGCCATGAGGGTGCGGTAGGTATCTTCTGAAAAATCTTCGTGCCCAGGCGTATCAAGAATATTGACCCGTTTTCTGGCATAGTCAAACTGCATGACAGAAGAGGTCACTGAAATCCCCCGCTGCTTCTCAATATCCATCCAGTCAGATTTGGCAAAGTTCCCGGTCTTCTTACCCTTGACCGTACCCGCTTCACGAATCTCGCCTCCAAAGTAGAGCAACTGCTCTGTAATCGTGGTTTTCCCTGCATCCGGGTGAGAGATAATCGCAAAAGTTCGGCGTTTTTTAATTTCGTCTTGAATCGTCATTTTGTCCTCTTTTTCTTTTTGATTAGTATTTTTTATCTCTATATCACAAACTCTTACTACATTGGTCTGTCCTTAACTCTTTCAACCTACCTATTATAGCGGATTTAAAGGATTTTTTCAATTGCTTAGAACATATAAAGAAGCTGGGGCAAAAGACTCAGCTTCCTTTGTTTGTATAGTCATAATTATAAGACGCAGTTTCTTGATATAAGAGACCACATTTTAGAATCTCACAATCACACTAGCAAAGAGAAAAATTACTAATATCATGATTAAAACCAGTAAATAGATAATCCGTTGTTTCCTCATTTGAAGTTCTTCTTTTTCTTTTGCCGTCATGGAAAAAACAGCCTTGTTTCGGTTTAATAAGTATAAAATCAAGCCTTCTCCCCGTTGACCGCCAGCTGCCAAAACTCCCCAGAACTTAGGATGTTTCATCCCGCGAACCGCAGCATCTAATTCAACTAGTTTAAACAATTGATACACAAACAGCCCATTTGTTACGACGAGTAAGCCAATCAAGGTCAATAGATACCAAGTCATGATAGAACCTCCTATATTTTACGAATAATTTGTACTAATATATAACCTGTGGTGCCAACCACCAGAGCTACTGCCAACAAGGTCAGCAGATAACTCTTGGAGATTGGAATGATAAAAATAAAGAAAAGGAATAAAAGACAAATATTACATATAAAATCCAGTAAAATCTTTTGGTTGCTCTTTACAACGTTCGTCGAATTTTCTAAGTGCTGAATCATGCGCTCATCTCCTTTCAGCAATTCATCCAAGCTAACCTGGTATAAATCACTTAACTGCAAAACATATAAAATATCCGGATAAAATTTTTCTGTTTCCCAATTTGAGATAGTTTGTCTAGATACATTTAATTCTTCTGCGACACTTTCTTGTGTCAGGTCACATATTTGCCGCGCTTTTTTTAATTTTTTACCAATTTCCATTATCCCTCTCCTATCTTTCTACCTTTATTTTACTATTTTCTTTCATAAAATCTAGCAAAATTTTTTTACATTGAGAAAAAACAATAAAAAATCCTGCCAAATAAATTTGACAGAGGATGTAATGCTTAAAGCTTTAAACTAATTTTGATTGCTTTTTCCATCGCCTTTTAAAATATTCATCAAAAAGGAGCAAAGCGGTGGCCAGAACCAGTGAGACAAGTACGTAATTCACCCAGATCCGGTCTCCTTTTATAAGCGGGGGATGAGTCATCAATCCATAATTTCCACCAGTGACGGCATTGACACCAACTAAAAACAAATCCAAAGCAAATGTGTAGCCCACAATCTCATACTTCTTCAACAGCTGCTTGTCATAGTGGTTGATAAGATAAACCAGCGAATTAACCAGCAGGCAGTAATGCCCCAGAAGAAATGAAAAGCTGGTGAGATGCGGAAAATCATAAGGGTCAAAAACTGGGTAACCAATTGCAAAAATCGCCCCGCTGACACCTAAAAGAGCAAAATACTGCTTGCTTCGACATTTATCTGGCAGCAGCAACATGGCAAACATGGCTAAGCGGCAATGATAAAAAGGCAGATTATTTGCAAATGAAATATGGAAACCAAAATACCAAGAATAAAGTATAACTAATTGAAAAGCTTGTAAATATTTAAAAGTTTTCTGATACAGTGGGGTTTGCGCATAGCGAACTGAAATATAAATGAGGAACAAGAGAATTCCTATCATCGTCACATAGCCCATAGCAGAAATGGGAGGCGGTGCTGTTGTCTTTTGAGTCGTTAAAAAATCATTCAGCATAGCTTAATTTTCCTGTCTTACTGTTTCTCCTTGTTCTCGTCTAATTTGTTTAAAGATCAGAGAAACCACGAAAATTGCTAAAATCAAGATCAATGAAACAAAAATATAGTTAGCAATCATTCCATGACTTCCAACTAAAGGTGGTACTTTCAAAAATCCATAATTTCCACCACTCACCAAATTTACAAATAGTAATAAAAGATTCATACTAAAGCTAATCTCTCCAATTCGCCGTAAACTCAATAACTCGCTATCATAATGATTCAGCAAATAGGTGAGAGAATTTCCCAAAAGAGCATAGTGACCAATCAAATAGGAGACTAAAGTGATGTGAGGAAAAGCAAATGGGTCAAATAAAGGATAGACCAATGCACAAATAGGTCCAAATACTCCTAAAAGCGCAAAATACTGTTTATAGGTTGAAGAATCAGGCAGTAGCAAAACAGCAAACATCGCCAATCTGCAATGATAAAAAGGAAGTGATTCAGAAATTGGTGACAAGGTCACAATATACCAGCCATAAAGCACTAAAATTTGTAAACCTTGTACAGCTTTCAAAAAGTTCTGATAGCGCCTGTTTTTATGATATTTTACAGCACTATACATGACATAAATGATTCCTAAAAACATCATTCCATACCAAAATGGAGTTAATTGAGGGGCCTCCGTTTTATGACTTGTAAAAAATTCTTGTAGATTCATCTCCTACTCATCCATCCTATTACTTAATTCTTTGATAACACTTAGCTTTCTTGTTGTGGCGACAATACCTAACTTCTTTTCAAGAAAATTATTATTTAACTTCTTTTTTCTGGCATCTCTTGGTAAATACATATAAAGGCAAGTAGTTCCAACTGCAAATATTTCGTCCATAAAGTTCATTACTTGCAGTTCTGCCAATTGCTCCGTTGAAATGTAATTGTTTGTAAAAACGAGATGAATCCGTGACGAATCCAACTCCTCAGAAAAGGGATTTCCTAAAATAGCCCTTTCTAAATCGGACTTTTCTTTTACGATAATGGATAAATTTGCACCAATGCTTTCCAATATCACCTGATGCATGTGTTGTGCTAATTCTTCAGCTGGTAGGCTTGTTTCGCAAATCACATTGCCTGATTGAATATAACTTGAAACATTATCTAAACCAGATTGTTCCAACATTTGAACCAAATCACTCATCTTAGGGATCCGATTTGGTCCTGTTGGCATCACACCACGAAGGAGGGCAAGATACTGTACTTTATTTGTTACCCTTCATTCTCCAATTCCTCCACTAAACTAGCTAAGTTCATAGAGTTACTTCCTTTTATTAGTAATTGATCCATTGGTTTGAGTGCTTCTTTAACAGCCTTTACTAAGTCAGAAAATTGATCTTTTTCAGCATTTTTTACAAAATAATGGGCTTTTCCAGGCGGGAAAATTTCCTTAGCATAGGCAAATAGAGCAGCCATGTCCTCTCCATAAAGGAAAATTTCTGAGAGAATTTCTGGATTTAGGCTGGTTATCATGGCACCGTGCATTTGTTTAGAATCAGCCCCCAATTCTTTCATATCAGCTAAAACTACTAGTTTCCGACCTTTTTCATTAAACGGAATCGTTGAAAATGTCTCTAAAATCAATCGCATAGCGGTTGGATTGGCATTGTAAACATCTGAAAGGATATCCGCACCATTTTTAGCTTTCTTCCACTCGGTGCGATTTCGTGTTAATTCAAGCGTTGCAAATGCTTTTTGGATCTTATCTTGTGTTACTCCTTCTTTCAATGCCACATAAGCTGCAATCATGGCATTTGTTGCATTGTATTTCCCAGTTACTGGAAGGTCAATGGCGTTATCTAAGAAATTGGTTTCAAAAGTCAAACTATCTTTTCGTTCTTCTAATTTCGTTAGGAAAATATCTTCGTCTGGACCAAAACGGACTACATTTAGCTGGCTCGGTAGAAAATCATTAATAATCTTGTCCGCTGGAACAACCAAAAGAGCCCCGTCTTTCATGCCGTCGACAATTTGCATTTTTCCTTTTGCAATTTCATAACGACTTTTAAAGAATTCTAAATGCGCTTCGCCAATCAGCGTCACAATACCTACTTTTGGCTGCGCAATTGTGGACAGAAGGTGAATATCCCCCATGTGATCTTGCCCCATTTCCAAAACCAATTTTTCGGTGTCATCTGGCATGTGTAAAACCGTATAAGGAAGACCAATTTCATTATTGTAGTTTCCTTGCGTTTTATAAGTCTTGTAAGTTGTTGACAAGAGGTGAGCCAGCATATCTTTGGTCGTCGTCTTACCGTTAGAACCCGTAACTGCAAAGACATCTACCTTCATTTTTTCCAGATAATACTGTGCCAAACGCTGCAATGCTGCCAACACATTATCAACTAAAATATAAGGATAGTCGTCCAATTCTTTTTCTGACAAGGTTGCCACAGCACCATTTTCAAATGCCGTCACAATAAAATCGTGCCCGTCACGTGCTCCTTTAAGAGGAACAAACAAGTCTCCCTCTCCAATCAATCGACTGTCAAATTCTGCCTTTCCAAATGTACAATCTGGAAATTGATGAACATCATTTTGTGCTTTCAATACAGAAGCTACTTCATAGAACGTTAATTGCATTTTTTCACCTATATGTCTTAAATTTCTCTAACTCTCTCATTATACCACAGAATAACCTACTTTTACACACACTCGCCAAAGACATACTAAAACAATAGAAAAAAGAACCTTTCGGCTCTTTCAATCTTGTCTTACAACAAATGCTCTTCATGTTTTGCAAATGTTTCTTGCGCTAAGAGAACTAATTTCTCAATCAAATCTGTATAAGAAATGCCCATATTTTCCCAAAGCAACGGATACATCGACCATTGAGTGAAACCTGGCATCGTGTTTAACTCATTAAGGAAAATCTCGCCCTTATCAGTATAAAAGAAATCGCAGCGAGCTAAACCAACACCGCCAATAGCATGGAATGCTTTTTCAGCATATTGCCGCATAGTGGCAATGACATCTTCAGAGAGTTTTGCAGGAATATCCATGGTGATTTTGTTGTCAATGTACTTGGCTTCGTAGTCATAGAAAGCAACATCTTTCACTACCTCACCTGGCAAACTGCTTTTGGCTCCTTCATTTCCAAGTAAACCAACTTCAATTTCACGCGCATTGACACCTTGCTCAATCAAGACACGGCTATCATATTTGAAAGCCAATTCAAGAGCAGAGCGCAATTCATCTTGATTTTCAGACTTAGAAATGCCGACACTAGAGCCCATATTTGACGGTTTTGTAAAAACTGGATAAGTTAGATTGGCTTCTACTGCTGCAATCTTTTCGTCTATATTTTCCCCTTCAATCACTGCTACATAGGGAACTTGCGGAATGCCAGCAGAAGCTAACACTCGTTTTGTCGTGATTTTGTCCATAGCAACACTAGAAGAAAGGATATTGCAACCCACATAAGGCATTTTCAACACTTCAAGAAATCCTTGGATAGACCCGTCCTCTCCCATTGGACCATGAAGAACGGGGAACACAACCGCCCCTTCTTCGTAAATATCACTTGGTTTAATCTTTTGACTTTCAACAACACTATCGTTTGTCATTAATTTTTCATTGTCAGCAGGTTTGCTTGAAAATTCTTGCGTCTTGATAAAGTCACCCGCTTGTGTGATAAAATAAGTCTTCACAAAGAATTTATCATAGTCAATCGCACGCATGACACTCTCCGCTGATAAGACAGAGACCTTTCGTTCGGCACTGCGACCACCGTAAAGGAGAATAATTTGTTGTTTTGCCATTTTTATACCTAACCTTCTTATCTTAAAAGAAATCTACAAATTTAATCGCTTTTTAGTATATCATATTTTAGATTGTTTTTGAATAGAAAAAGAGCTTCCATTTTCTTTTAAAGGAAAGCTCTATTTTCTTTTTTACAATTCTGTGCGATTCTCAATAGCCCGAAGCAGCGTTACTTCGTCTGCATATTCAATATCAGAACCAACTGCTAATCCACGAGCCAGGCGCGTTACCTTGATACCAGCTGGCTTTAACACCCTCGAGATATACATGGAAGTCGCTTCCCCATCTGCTGTCGCATTGGTTGCCACAATTACCTCTGTTACCTCACTATCCATCAACCGTGTAATGAGACTTTTCAGATTGATGTCGTCTGGTCCAATACCATTCATAGGAGAAATCAATCCCTGCAAAACATGGTACAAACCATGGTATTCTTGAATATTTTCCATAGCAGAAACATCTCGGCTATCTTCTACAACCAAAATAGTAGATTGATCCCGTGTCTCATCGGTGCAGATAGTACAAGGGTCATCATCTGTTAAATTGCCACAAATAGAACAATAGGTCAGCTCACGTTTCGCTGCAAGCAAATTTTTAGCAAATTCATTGACATCATCATCACTCATACCAATGGTATAAAACGCCAAACGCGTTGCTGTTTTTATGCCAATTCCTGGTAATTTTGAAAAGCTATCAATCAATTTTGCAATCGGTGTTGGATAAAGCATAGTATCCTTTCTAATTCATTGGATGCTGTTGATGATACAAGTTAATAATATCACGAGTTATACTATGGCTAACGGTTGACGATAAGTTTGTATTGTGCGGGAACACAACTGCCACTGCAATCTGCGGGTTGTTACTTGGCGCATAAGCCACTACATTCGTATTAATGGCTTCCTTTCCACCTGCAAAGGTTTCTGCCGTCCCTGTTTTGGCGCTAATCGGCACTGCTTCACCTTGTGACAAAGTACGCCCTGTAGTAAATCCGCTTGTACCATGAACTACCTGATAAAAACCTTGTCGAATCAAATCCATATTCTCTTTTGAAATATCAACTTTATTCAGCTCTTTGGTTGACTTGGATTCAATCAGCTTTCCAAGCCCGCCCGTCTCATTGTTGTCATAAATTCCTTCTACTAAGTGTGGTGCAATACGAGTACCGCCATTAGCTACCGTTGCAGCATATTGCGCCAACTGCATTGGAGTATAGTTATCAAACTGTCCAAAAGCATTGGTTAAGTAGTTCGCAAACGTATATTTCTTAGGTGTGTAGCCTTCTGATTCACTTGGCAAATCAATTCCTGTAGATGCTCCCAAGCCATATTGAGCAAAAGCTTTACGCAATTTGTCCATAGAGGAGTCCAAATTCGTTAAATCAATTGCCATATTGGGCGTATAAGGCGTTCCCATCATATTTAAAGCTAGCTGAACCATATAAGTATTGGATGAATATTCTAGTGCCTCTAAAGCCGTAATTTGGCGAGCCCCATATTGTGTGAACCAAGAAGTGATGGCAGAGGAGCCTCCAAAAGAAATTGGTTGATCCGTCATGACTTGATTTCCTGTGATGGCTCCAGATTCCCAGCCAGCTGTTAAAGTAGCTCCTTTCACCACAGAACCCGGCACAAAGTTGTTCATAATCGTTCCAAGAGAGTCTGTTGTTAGTTCTCCTGTATTGGTATCGTGCTTCAGACCAGCCATGGCTAAAATAGCACCCGTTTTAGGATTCATCGCAACAGCATAGACCCCTTCAGAATATGTCGCATTTCCGCTCGCTAATTCCGCACTAAAATACTTTCTCAAAATGTCTTCTACACCGTTCTGAAAAGCTAAATCTGTTGTTAATTTTAGATTATTTCCCTTACTACCATTGAAAATATTTTTCACGCTTTCCATATTTCCATTTTTATCAAGATTGATTTCTTTGACTGCGCGTTTTCCTTGAAGTGTAGACTCATATTGTTTTTCCAAATAACTCGTCCCAACACGATCATTAAGGGAATAGCCTTTTTTCAAATAAGTATCCACTTCTTCTGCGGGCAGCCCTGCCTTTTCACTTGAAACACTTCCGATGATAGAAGCCAAAGAAGTATCCAACACTTTCCTGTCCCAGCTGGTGGTAATACTGATACCAGACAGTTCTTTCGAGCTAGAGGCGATTGTCGCAATCTGATCAGCTGATAAATCATCCGTACGAATATTTCCCGTCTCAAAATTAGAAATAGCATTCATCTGACTAAACAAATAAATAGTTTTTTTATCTTCATCTGAGTAGTTTAACTTTGCTACATCAACACTCTTAACGGCATTATTATAAATCTTAGACTCTGCCAAACGATTTCCATCTGTACCATATTTTTTATTTTTAGGCAGCTGCTTAACGACCTTCTTATAAACCTCGCTGTCTGCCAAATAATAATCTACTTGTTGACGCTCAGTAACATCTGCGTTGGAAATAGAAACCAATGGAAGCAATTTTTGAGCAATTTCTTTAATCTTTGCAGCCGTCATTTTGTTGCTACGTGTGAAAGAGACGACTTGCTTGGTTGTATTCTCAACCAACGGTTTCCCACTCGCATCATAAATCTGACCACGAACCGAACTGGTCGTCACTTTAGTCTTACTAGCTGTCGCTAATTTTTTTGTATAAAAACTCCTATGGATAACCTGCATATAGCCCAAACGCACAATCAAACTCATAAACAGTAAAATCACAATTCCAAATAATAAATTCAAACGTCGTGGAATGGAATGGCTATTAAATGTTCTTTTTTTCTTAGACATGGTATCTCTCATTCTAGTCAAAATGCTATCTTTTATTGTACCATAAATCCACCTAAATGAAGTCGTGGAAAATGGAAAACATTGATAAAAAACACAGCTAAAAAATGAAAGCTTTGCATGATATTAAAAAGCCCTGCTTACGCAGAGCCTCTTAATATTATATTGGACTTATTTCCCAAGATTATTTACTTGCTAAATATTACAGCAAAGTAGTATAATCTAACTTCTTTTTCTACTCACTAATCATTTAAAATAATACAAACTGAAACAAGTATAGGAAACATAAAGGGTAGTAAAAAAGGAACTAAATAGATGAGTTCAGCAGGCAAGAAAATAGCATCTAACAAGGTGCTATTTTTTATTATTTAATTCATATAGCTCTTCTAAAAGCTTGAAAACGTTAATAGCTGGAATTTGTACATTTTGAATGCCAAACATTCCAGTAGTAGCTGATATATAAGATCTGATATAAGGATATATCATACTAATCATGTTAGGGAAATACTTTTCAAAAATATCTAGTTCTGAAGTTTTATCGGTATCAGTAAATATTCCTTGAACAACAATTTCAATGTGAAAAGGCTTGTTGTTTTCTATAAAATTTTTATCAAATAGTTCGACGGAAAGCTCCACAATCCCTGAATGGATATCATCCTTTGCCAACCTTGGAGTTGGTAAAATTGAAATATCAATATCTTTTATATCTGAAATATTAATTGCCTCGTTGATTAAATAATTTAAAGATTTAACTCTAACATTTTGTAAAATTAATTCGCTATTTGTACTCATGCAGCATCACCTAATAAATTTGCTCTTATAGCTTTAAAACATGTAAAGTTGTTATCTAATCTTGGTGTAATTGAGAATTCAAATTCAGTTTGATCGATACTAACTTTTGTCTTTATCATTGGAATTGTAATTTGATTTAAGTTAGACAAGTATTCACTTGGTAATTGAGTTTGCTCATATTCCTCAACTAGTCCATCGCTATAGACTATAGATGGGTTTTCTTGTTCTACTTCAAAATGAATATTTGCACTGTTTAAAAGTCCTATTAATTGTTCTTTATTTAACATTTTTTTACCTCCTTTACGTACCTATAGAAATTAATTCTATATCCTCGAAAGGTATTATACTTTGATCAGTAATACATAACTGGTCAGATAACATTTGAAATCCAGCACTAGTTGTTCTTGTATCAGTTGATTTGAAAGTTCTGTGGATAGCCTTATATCCTTCATTTGTTTCCAAGAACATATCAATCATTTTGCAATTTTTTTCATGTATATCTTTAAATTTGATAGTAATGTTCTCACTTTTCAAAGATTTAAAGAATTCTCTAGAAAAATCATCAAGTTTATTCAGGTCTCTTTCAGTATTTAAATCTAATAATTCTGATTCTTTAAGTTGAACCTCGCATTTTAAAACCACTGGACTTGTTTTTTTATTAGGTCGATTATTTTTTGCCCACCATTTAGCTTTTTCATAATCGTTAATAAAAAAATAAACCCCTTGACCTAACCAATGATTTGATCGATATTTGAACTTAAATACCTGAGAAGATAGGATTTCGGTAGAATTAGTTTCGCCAGTACCGTGGTAACATTGATATCTAATCAATTAATAACCTCAGTTTTCGCAACTCAAATATAAGTTTGTATTTTTAGTATATAGAGTGATTTTTCTATACACAATCTCATTGTAACATAAAATAATTGAATTGTGTGTTAATTTATTGATTCTTTAAAGATTTTTTTATTATATTTTTAATTTGATCAATCAATTATTACGATTTCAGTTTAAAATAAAAGCACCTAGTTTTCCTAGATGCTAGCACAATAGCCCGGATTCGAACCGGAATCTCCTCCATCAAGGTGTAATCCCTATATACTACTCCTTGTGCTTAAGATAATTATACCATATAAAATTTAGTTTTTACAATATCCCATGCATTCTATTATAAACCTTAGCATTATGGGTCTGTGCTTTAGTATATGCATCAATAGTACCCCCAACTAATGCTCCCGTATCAAGCACAACATCAGTTGTTTTATCAACTAATATATGCAGTTTATCACTAATTTTATACAATTCATCAAGTGCTGATTTTTGTCCACTATCCTTAACTTCAACAGTCGCTTTTACAGCATTTTCAAGGTCGGATTTAACCTGTACAACCTTAGAGAGCTTAGATTTACCAACACCAATTACATCCTCTGCTTTAAAGTTAAATGCTTGTATTTGGTTATACATGTTACCTATAGCATCATCTACTTTGTAAGCATCAGCCATAATACCTACAGCGATACCTTGCGAAATATAGCGACCGACATTATCCCTGAATAATCTTGATGGTGAATGTATCTTAGCCTTAGCTTGTGCAGCTCTCTCTGCTTGTGCTACAAGAGCATTAGCGGCAGCTGTAACAGCTCCTAAAGCCGAATACATACCAGCAGCAAGACCTTGACCAATCATAGCTCCAATATAATTCATCGACCCAACGCCAGACATACCGGCAGATCGAACGGCAGCAATCATAGCATTCATTGCTGCAACTGCTTGACCAATAGTTGATCTAATACCTGTAGTTACACCTTGACCTGCTCCTTGACCTGCTTGTAAGCCATGTAACTTCATCAGAGGCACTGCACTAGCAATAGCTCTGACAAATTCTTGACTTGCTCGACGTACAACAGATTGTGCTTGTGCCATTGATGAGCTAATCGCTGCAACCATACCCGACATATTAGATACAACCATTGCTCTCAGTGAAGCGAATGCCTGTCCAGCCGATAATGTCGCACTAGACGTCCTATACATAGCTGTCTGCATTTGATATATAGCAGTAGTTGCTTGATATGCTGTTGTTGCTATATTAGTCATATAGATTGCCGTGATAGATACATTATTTCCAAGAGAAATAACAGCTCCGCTTACAGTCGAGATTGAGCTTTGTAACGTGGTTAAACTAGCGCTAAACATTGCCACTAAACTTGATGAAACCGCAAGACTAGTTAGAGAAGCTATCGCACCACTTGCAAAAGCTGCCATCGCTGCGCTTGCTTGTGTCATTGCTGGAGCTAATCCTGTAACGCTAGATGAAATAGCAGGTATAGAACTAGCTAAAACTTGCAAAACACTTGCAGCAACTGTTCCGCTTGCTTGTACCATCACTAAGCCTTGGCCTAGTGACTTCATGCCAGTTCCAGCACTTGCCATGCCTCCACTTTGTGCTGTAATCTTACCAACTCCAACTGCAACAGCTCCAAGAGATGCCGCCATATCAGCGAGATTAGTATCAGTAATCATCACTACGCCTTTAGCAAGTTCTTTAAAGCCTTTACCAGCATTTAAAGCAGCGTTTCCGATTGAGTCAAAGATTCCAGCTATACCATCTAAGATATTGCGAACCGCTCCGCCAAAGCCCTCTATAACGCCCTTAGCGCCGTCAAGAATGTTCCTGATCTGTTCTCCTAATGTTTTAAATAGATTAGTTATGCTATCAATTATTGGTCTTATCTGACTGATTAAGTTGTTAAAAGCGTCTACGAGTGATTGCAATACAGGAGCTAAAGCAGTAACCATCTCGCTTATAGCCGGAATAAATGGCGCTAACGCCTGTACAATTTGGACAATAGCTTGTGACACAATCCGGGTAATCTCAATGAAAGTTGTTGAGAATATTTGTGCTAGCGGCGAGAGTTTAGCTAATGACGGAATAACAATCGCCAACGCTTGAGCAAATGATAAAATAACTGTGCTTACAAAATTAGAAATGGCAGCACCAACAGATTCAATTAATGAGCCAAATCCCTCAAGCATCGTTTTGATGCCTTCGCCTTGACTGCCCGCTAAAGCAAATGCAGCACCTACCGCTAAGATAGCAGCCGCTATAGCTAATACTGTTGCAGGGTTCATCATAGATATAGCTTTACCAATGCCTTGGAAAGCAGTTGAAAGACCTGTACCTATTCCCTTTGCTGCTGTGGCTATCCCAGCACCCAAAGATTGGAAAATACTTGAAATACTTGAGCCTAATCCTTTTAAGACAGTTGCAATGCTTGAGCCTATACCACGAAAGGCTGTTGAAATAGCCTGTCCGGCAGACTTCAAGATATTTCCTAGACTGTTAATAATTTGAGCTATTTTTGAAACACTCTTACCAGTTGCCCCAGCAGCTTTTCCCATAGCTTGTTGAGCAACATTGCCGCTTGACTTGAATAAGCGACCAATTATAGGGATATGAGACAATAATCCACTAATCGCCCCTTTTACTATGCCAATAGAGTTCCTTATGCCACCGCCAAAGACTTTAGCGACTAATGCCGCTAAGCCGGCAAAGATAACCCCTGTATCGACAGCTGCGCCATTCGTTTTAGCAAAGAAATCAGCTATCACTTGTCTAAGCAGGGAAATTCCTTGTAAAACTAACTCAATACCTTTTGCCAAGAGTTGGAATGAGCTACTACTACCAATAGCGGCAATGATATTGACAACAGCAACCAACTCTTTGGTCAAAGCAGGAATAACCGCAGATGCTATATTCATAAGAGTAGTTGCAACAGTTGAAAACGTAGAAATCACATTGTCCCAATTGATGCTCTTGCCAAGCTCCGCAAAAGCATTTGAGGCTGTTTTAACTAAGTTTCCAAAGGCAGTACCTAATCCACTTGCAACATCACTATCATTGAATTTCTTAACAACACTTTGAACGGTTTCTAAAATGTTGTTGATCATCATCCTAAAATTAGCTATCGCGCCAGTTTCCGCAAAAGCATTCACAAACTTAGCAACAGCTAGCGAGGCGTTAGAAAACACCGAAATAGCCGTTTTAACCGCTATCTGTGCAGTAAATATCCAACCACCACTATTGATACCAGCGCTCAAAGCATCTTTAACTGCTTCAATAGCCGTTTTAGCAGAGTGTAAAGCCGTTTCTAAGCTCACTAAGCTCTTGCTGTTAAATATCTTCTTAAAAGTTGATACAGCAGTATTTACAAATTTCCCAATTTGCCCATTGATAGCGTTAAACGCTGCACTAACAGCAGATTTTACCTTGTTTAGGTTCTCTGCAATGCCACCTAATCCAGCCACTTGACCAGCTTTATCAAAGGCTTGTATCATGTTTGCGACACCACGCACTACTGCTGTTTTAATATTCTTAAATGATGTTGCAATACCAATTGAGTTTACGCGCGCCAATTGTGCAAAACCATTCAATCCGCCATCAAGTTCAATTAGCTTGTCTGAGAATTGGTCAAAGGTGATAGTCCCTTTTTTCAGAGCCTCATAAAGGTCATTTTTAGCAGATGCTCCAGCAAAACCAAATGCCTCTGCTGTTTTCTGCAACCCTAAAGGCATGGTTTCCATAAGAGTTTTCCACGATTGCATATCAACCTTGCCTGATGACATCATCTGGCTAAATTGAGTTAATCCACGGCTTGCATCAGCTGATGATGATCCAGAGGCTAGAAAGGCATCATTAAGCGCTAAAGTTAATTTGGTTGACTTACTTAAGTCACCATTCATCAAGGCTAACTGTTGGGTAGTTCCTACCACCTCATCAAGAGCGGTTGGCAGTCCATCAATCCCCTTAGAAAGTTCATCAATGGAACTCTTGGCATCTTGAGCTGAAAAGCCCATTGCCTCCATCATTTTGGGAAAGCGGTTCATGGTATCAACACGACTAACCGCCCCACTCATAGAGCTAGAGATAGCCCCCATTGCAGTAGACACCACTTTACTTGCAGCACCAAAAGCAGCACCAAAAGCGAGCGTCCCCTTAATACCACTGCCTAGACTCTTCTTAGAGACATCACCTAGCCCTTGCAAAAGCCCTTTGATTCTCTTGATACCACTTTGAGCATTAGCACCATCCAAATCAACTTGGATGGTTACTTTTCCATCTGCCATAACTATTCACCTCCTCCCTTTATTTTACATTCAAACTGATACATGGTAAAACCAGATACAGTATTAAAACTTTTTAAAATCATCCCATTTTCATCATCAACCCAATATTTATATAGCAAGGTTATAACATCATCTAATGGGTAGTCTTTGAAATAATCGGTATGAGCTAACATACACATAGCAAGGTTAGGTAATGTAAACGGTGAAACTGTTTTATCTGACATCATTTCCCATACCCTAGATACATTATCAAAAGAATAGTCTAAACTGAATTGCCTACCATCTATTACAACATCTAGAGTTGTTCCTCTAATTTTTTCTTTCATCTAGTTATCTCTCTTTGTTAAATATTTACACCCCCATGATATGCCTCCATATTAGGTAAAGGTACCACACTAAAATACAAGTCTGAATAAGTTTCAAACCACTTATTTAGCTTTACATATGCTGGTGATTGACTAACAAATAATATCCGCTGGCAAGCTCCAATAACATTCATCCGATTATACACATAAACTTCTTTTACAGCCTCTAAAATATCAGTTTCACTAGTCTGTACCCTAATGTCTGTTATTTGCTTAATTGTGCTGTATTTCTTATATGCTAACATATCATGATTTTCTGCAGCGTCAAGCATTTTACGCTCAAGCACGCTATATTTAGGATTTCCTTTATCTCTTAAAAAATACCATTTGAGCCACAAAATCTTTTCTCGATGTATTACAGAAATGCGCTCGATTTTCTTTTTAGTCATTGCCCCTCCCTAGATCAATATCTACCGTATCATGTTCACTAGCCCATTCATCTACGATTACCAAAGGCTGCCCTATTTCACCAATAAGAGCCTCTTGTTTCTTATTCTGATGTCTAAGAAACTTGATACGCTCCTTTTGCTCTTGAATATCCAGATCATCTTTCTTATACGCTCCAATTATGTTAGAGATCCATTCAGCAGCTCTTACATTACCTTTAATGGCTTTTTCAAGCATAACCACGCATAACAATGTTTGATTATCAGCATATAATCCCATCTCTTCTAGCTTTTTCTTTAGTCGCTCATCCGAAACATTCATAGTCAAAAGTTTATCCAAGGTCTTTCTTAAATGGGCTTTCTTTCTCCTTGCTTCTCCCGATGCCCGACCACCTTTACGACTGATTGCTATTTGTTCTTGCCTGGTTCGTTTGGTAACTGGTATTAGATTTTTAGTGTTTCTCATTCAATTCCTCATCAATACCTAAACTGTTAAGTATTTTTGGACTTCTATATCAATAGATTTTAAAGAATTTTCAACGATTGATTTATGAATTGCTAAATCAACTTTATCACCATTTACTTTTAAGCCCTCACCAAAATAATCAATTCTTTTTGTTAGGAGATGAAATAAATTTTCAAGTTTCTGCTTATTGTCATATTTATCAATATCTATTTCAATAAAGGTCAAATTCGTATTGTTATGTATAATCTCCAACAACTTTTTAATTGCTAGGGGTTTATTTTTATATTTTTCCAGATAGGAAAGCATCTCCTTACTTGATAATTTCATGGTAGATAGTAAACTCAGTTCAGCTACATCATCAGCTGTTACGGATTGTCCTGCCGCTTCATATCTGGCCAATTCATTCTTTTTCTCTACTTCTAGCTGCTTATAGAGTGATTGTGAAGTGTTATAAGAGAATGTATCTGCTTCTTTTTTATAATTTTGGAGCTCTTGATCAGCCCATTTCTGCCCAATCATTCCCTCGGCAAGTTTCTTTTGATAATCCTCTTGCATAGCAACGTAACCACTCATAAACTCGATCTTTTTCTTTCCAAATGCCTTAATATCGTTTTTCAATGTTGTTAGTGTCATGTTTTATCTCCTTATGACAATTAAAAAAGACGAAACAAAAGAGTATTAAACTCAATTATCTCGCCTCTAGTTTGTCTAGTCAGCTTATTTTTTCTTTTTTCTGAATTTCCAAAAATATTGGTTGACCATTTTGTGTTTTAATTGTGACACTACCATGTTTTGGTAACTCAGCTTTATTTATTATACCATTTTTCGAAAAAATTATAAAGCCTTGATCTAAAATTTCAAGAATTGTTTTATCGCTATTTTCTAACATTTTAAACCTCATTATTCTAAACTATTGTAATCCAGTATCTCTTAAGCGCTTGGTAATACTAGCTCTTCTTGTTTCTACATCTAAAATACTACCCTTTTTAATATCCCAAAAGCCAATTTTTGATAAATTCCCTTGGTTCATCCTTGGTTCATCTTCTCGCCTCCATAACTTCAAGCCATTTTCCCATCTTTCTGAGTTGCCGTTTGGTAATATATCCTCGGCGTCTGTAAGCAATAGCCCGGGAGTGAAACAGCTCAGCACATACGCCGGTCAGAAAGAAAAGTAGTAGTGTTAAAATTGCACCTAGTAGCTCGCTCATTTTGATATCTCCTTGTGTTGTGCATTGCTACTGATAGCCGTTGTAAATTGCTTGATATTTCGTTTTTGTTTTTCTTGATAGCTAGAATTAGGTAAATTTTGATTAGTATCTTTCATGATTTCCTTGAGAGTTTTAGTTGCTCTTAGATATAGATTCTCTGTATAAGTGATGTAGGCTTGTTGTTCTTCCTCTGTCGTAAAGAATGTTTGAGCTTGTCGCTTGAAAAAGGCTTGCCTCATTGCGTCAATTTCAAAAATACTAGGATTGAAAAAGATACCCGTTGACTTATTAAAAAGTTTCTCTAATTTGTTGCCGTCATTTAGTTCGGGCAATTCAACCCAAAGCAACCTGGCTAAATCCTCCTTGATAGCCCCTAACTGAGCAGATAGAAAAGATAAATCGACTAAGTTATTTTGCTCTCCGATTTGGTGCAAATCATCGGCGATTCTATCTAAGTTTTTTGTTAATATTTTGTAAGTTGATTCTGTTGACATGCTGTTTTACCTCTGTTTTTAAATTTTTTTCTGTGTAATGGCCCTTGTGGGCTTTGTCCGTGATTAAAAGACTTTTTTCTTGTCTGCTTCCTTGTACAATACTTCTTTTTGAAAGCCTAGACTGTCCCCAGCGGATAACCGCCCCAAACTTACCAGGTCGCCCCGTGGTCATATAAGCCTGTGCCAAAATGACAGCCTAGCTGTGTGTGGTTTTCTCAGGGTGGTTTAGTTTTCGCTAATGCTGACCAATACCTAATACTTTTCTCCGCCCAGTTTTAAGGGTTACCGCCCTCCGTATGGTTAAAAATTCCGCTTCATTCGTTTATCTGTGATGTCTGTCATAGTGAACACATTCCCCTCTGACTGCTTCCCAATCCGACTGATTAGCTTGTCATTATAGATTCTAGCCAACTCTTTTCCGTTGTGATTGGTGTTAATGATAGTTGTTTCCCGCTTGTCAAAAACCTTAAAAAGAAAAGTCTGTATCCAGTTGTTCGCTTCATCTTTCCGGCTGTTCATAATGCTTTCGGTGCCCAGATCATCAATAAAGAGATAATCAACCTCAGTCAGCAATTTCAGGGCGTCATACTCTGTAAAATCACTTTGTTTATATTGCCAACCTGACTGAATGCGCGTGATAATTTCAGCAATGCTGACAAAGAGGACGCTTTTAGGCTCATTCCTAACCTTATAGCCCTCGTTGATAGCTTTGGCCATGGAATAGCATAAATGGCTTTTACCAGTGCCTGGCTTGCCCATAATTAGCGTGTTTCCCGTCATACCGTTTAGATACTGGTTAGCTTGCTTGATAGCAAATTCTTTGGCCTCGTGTTCCTCTTTGGTGGTTGTTTTGAACGTGCTAAAAGTGGCTTTTCCCAGCTCATTTGAGACTGTACTTTCCCGCGCTAGCACATCATAGGTTGAATGATATAAATCATACCTTAGGGCTTTTTCTATGCCGTCTAGTTCATCTTGTTTAATCTTTTCTCGCATACATTCCTGACAATAAGGAGCAAGATAAGTCCCATCAGGTTTTTTGAACTGTACCAGATTAATCTGATGGGTCGGACAAAGCTCATCAATTACCTTAGTCTTTTCGTTTAGCTGTTCTGTACTTAATAATTCCATCTTTTAGCCTTTCTATTAGGAGTAGATGAACGGATCTTGAATATCATCATCAGACTGACCTTGTTTCTTTTGCTGAAACCGTCTCTGTTCATCTTCAACTTGTGTCATGGTTTTAATGCCATTCTGTCTCCAGTTCTTGAGTATTGAATTGATGTAGCTAAAAGATCGCTTGCTGTTATCTGCAGCCTTGTCTATGGCGGTCTTGATAACCTCTAGCTCCATACCGTCAAGCGTGAGATAGTAGGTCAATATCTGATACTGTTGCCCGTCTATAATCCCTATACGCTTTTGGTAATAGTTAGAGATTTCAGCAGTAGGAAATTTTTTCTCTATCTCTTCTTCTAACTCTTTCTCTATCTCTTTCTCTATCTCTATCTCTGTTTTACACATAGTTGACGTTGTAAGATTATCAGATAACATTGTAAGATTCTCCCTTTTTTCTCGTTGCTGTTTCCGATATCCTCGCATATATGCCGCTTGGTTGGTTTCCTGCTGTACCAATGCTTTTGCCTGTGGTAGTTCTGCATTTTTATCTTCATCAATCTGTATTAAACCGCATTTTGTAAAGTATGCCATGGTCATATCTATATCATCTTCTGATACATCTAATTTTAGGGCTAACTCTTCCTTGAGATTGTCAAAGTAGCCCTCGTAGTATAAAATACAGTCACTTTCCAAGCTCTCTAGCATGAGCCTAATATAAATAACTGTCATAGTGTACCCACCAGGTACCGTCTTTAGTCTCTTGATAAAGATATTATCAAAAAACTTTTTATCAATTTTTAGCCAAAAATAAACTTTTGTTTTTGCCATTGTTCCCCCTAATCTACTGACAAGAAATTTATCACATCAAGAACCCTAAAATACTGTTTTTTACTGCTCTCAAAGGGGGTCTGATAAACTTTCAAGCCTGTTTTTATCCAATTTGATAAGGTAGTGCCTGATATATCAAGCTCATCTTTCAACTCTTTAGCACTAATCAGACCTGTTTTATTGTGCAATTTTCGCTCAAGTTCTAATTTCTTATCTGCAAGTTTATCTACTCGATCTAACAGGCCTTGTTCAAACTCAACTGAAAAAGTTCCCATATTTTACCTCCTAATTATATCTTTTGCCTGCAAGCTGTATATAAGCCCCGTAGTGAGGGTTTAATTTGTCTGTGGTAGTTTCTTTCGGTTCAAAATAAGGTTCAGAATGGCTCTTAAATTGCCATATAACCCACGTTATCCAAAGAAGCAATGGAATAATCAGCAATATCTGCTCTGGTTTTAAGTCAAGTTCTTGTATCATTTTGATTTTCTCCTTTATTTTTGGTAAAATTAAGATGGTAATATTTGACAAGGGCGCGTATTGTCCCTTGCTAAATACCTAACAAAACCACGCGCCTTGCCTTTGCTTGAGTTTTGTTATTTTTCCTTAGCCGTGTACGTTGGTTTGGTCGCCTGTACGCGGCTTTTTTCCTACTTTAAATTTCTTCTACTAGCCACGTCATCACACTTTCATAAATGCGTTTAGGAGCATCATAGTTCCCGTTCTCGACTTTTGTCAGAGTTTGAGATTTAATACCCAACTGCTCCGATACTGCTTTTTTGGTTAGCTTTAATCTCGCTCGCTTGATACGTACTTTTTCAGCAAGAGATAAAGTAATAAGCATTTGTTTCACCTCCTTGTAATTCTCCTTTTTTGGAGAATTTTTATTTTACAAGGTCATTTTATCTCCTTTTTTGGCGTTTGTCAACAAAAAAACTCTTTTTTTCTCCTTTTTTGGCATTTTGTGCTATAATCTCTTTAGAAAGGATATATTACATGAATAGAATTAAGCAATTACGAAAAGAAAATAATCTTACTCAAAGAGAACTTGCTGATGAAACTAAAATCCCTTATAGAACCATACAACGATGGGAAAATGGAAAAACTGATATAAAATCCGATGCCGCTCAGGTACTTGCTGACTATTTTGGTGTCCATGTCCCTTACTTATTAGGATATTCTACTCAACGAACCGCAGAAGAAGAAATATTTATGATGATTGATGACTTTAATCGAGATTTTATAGAATTTCTAAAATACCATGATTTATACTTATCAGATAGTCAAATCCCTTTAATAACTAATACAATGTATTCTATGTCAAATATCAATGACAGATACCTTATGACTTTTATGAAAAATGGAGATTTTGACGGTCTAGAAAATGCCAAAAACATGGAGTTTGAGAAACTTTTTGAATATAGCTCGTTTTGGGATATGCAATACAATGGACTAAAGTCATCTAATAAGTCTCTAAAAAACAAGCAAAGTTTGTGACATTACCGATTTTCCAGATTTATTTATTGATTCAGATACTGAAAAATAAATTTCAAGTTCATGTATAAATACCTAACAAAACCACGCGCCTTGCCTGCTGATGGAAAGAAAGGTACAAATACATGAATATCAAAGATAAAATCAAAAAGAACGGTCAAAAAGTTTACTATGCTAGTGTTTATCTAGGCGTTGATCAACTAACGGGTAAAAAAGCCCGTACAACTGTTACAGCATCTACTAGAAAAGGTGTTAAAATAAAGGCGCGTGATGCTTTAAACAACTTTGCCATGAATGGCTATACAATTAAAGCTAAGCCAACCATAACAACCTATACGGAGCTTGTATCTCTTTGGTGGGATAGCTATAAGAATACTGTCAAGCACAATACAAGAGAATCTATTAGAGGACTTATCAAAGTTCATTTATTGCCCGTATTTGGCGATTACAAGCTCTCTAAGCTAACAACGCCTATTATTCAGCAACAAGTCAATAGATGGGCTGACAGAGCAAATAGAGGCGAAAAAAGAGCATACGCTAACTATAACTTACTAAATAGCGTAAACAGTCGTATTCTTCAATATGGCGTAACTATGCAAGTGATAGATCATAATCCAGCGCGTGATGTTATTGTTCCACGCAAGCAGCAAAGAGCAAAAGAAAAAATTAAATACTTTGATAAACAAGAACTAAAAAAATTTTTGAATTACCTGGATACACTCGACCAGTCCAATTATAAAAATCTCTATGATGTTGTCTTATACAAAACCTTGTTAGCTAGCGGATGCCGTATTGGTGAGTTGCTAGCTCTTGAATGGTCTGATATTGACCTAAACAAAGGAATTATCAGCATTACTAAAACAATTAACCGATACAATGAAACGAATAGTCCAAAGTCTAAATCCGGAATAAGAGATATTGAGATTGATAAAGCTACTGTCCTCATGCTAAAACAATACAAGAAGCGGCAACAAGTGCAATCCTGGCAACTAGGACGCTCTGAGACAGTTGTGTTCTCTGTATTTACAGAAAGGTACGTTGAAACCAATGCGCTACGTAAGAGGCTCAAGAAACATTTTAAAGCTGCTGGGGTATCTGATATAGGATTTCATGGTTTTCGTCATACTCATGCTACTATCATGTTATATAGCGGCATAGAACCCAAAGACTTACAATACCGCTTAGGCCATTCCAATATCTCAATGACTTTAGATACCTATGTTCATGCTACCAAAGAGGGAGCAAAAAAAGCCGTCTCAATATTTGAGACAGCCATCAATAGTTTATAAGGGTGTTCCATTTTGGGACTACCCTATTACTATACAAAAATTACAAAATTTAAAAGTATGGGGTAGTTAAAAGGGTAGTAAAATCAAAAAAGCACCCTAGGAGGACAGCCTAGAATGCCTTTAAATCAAGGATTTTCACCCTTTAAACTATCAAAATACTTATTTCCCAAGATAGTATTCTTTCACTAGATTCAATTTTTCATCAAATTCAAATACAAGTGGTGGGAAGTTAGGAATTTCCACATTCATGATTTCGTCATCTGACAATTGTTTGATGTGTTTTACAAGGGCACGGATAGAATTACCATGTGCACCTACGAATACATTTTTACCGTCTTTCAAAGCTGGAGCG
>ERZ773269.555-NODE-555-length-44376-cov-4.283161_pt1 | contig 44376 bp, 50 predicted proteins | sample MGYA00511958_ERZ773269 | MGnify/ENA primary metagenome ERZ773269 (study PRJEB29015, sample SAMEA2737761) | human gut metagenome | biome: human gut; feature: human-associated habitat; material: faeces | place: China | collected 2012 ... | reverse complement strand
ATGACACCTAAAGAATGTTTTAATACACAAGGATTCCCTGAATCTTTTCTTTTACCTAATATTGCTGATGGTCGTTTATATAAACAAGCTGGAAATAGTGTTTGTGTATCTGTTGTTAAACGTATCGCTGAACAAATATTAGTGGCAATGAATTAAAACCAAAGAGGTTTCTACCTCTTTGGTTTCCTTCTTGACAAATTATAGTTTATCATTAATAATACGAGTATAAATATATATATAAACGATATATTGACTTGCGGGAACAGGTTAATATTGATAATAAGAACACTATTAGATTCATGGAGTTATTCTATCGCTAGATGAATCTAGCGATTTTTTTGTATCTATTAGGAGTGCTAGTATGCGAAAACTTTTATTGCTATTAGGGATTATTTGTATATTTGTATTAAGTGGTTGTGGTAAATCTGATGGCATTGAAGGTACTTGGATTCCTAAAATCCATTCAGATAATATGAGAATTGAAAGCATACAATTTACTAAACAAAACGATTTTTCATATAAAGGGGTTGTTACTTATAGTGATGGTAAACAAGTAACTTCTACTTTTAAATATGATAAACAATATAATGAAGTTGGTGAAGAGCCTGCTGATGCATTAAAAAAAGAAAAGGAATTTAAAATTCATGGTCGTGTATTCATGCAATTTAATGAAAAATACACAGAAGCAACTTTTAATAATGATTCAAGACCAGAAAATATTTTTGTAAAAAAATAAAAAGAACAAGTCCTATGGAGTTGGCGGGAACCTTCTTCATAGGGCGATATTAGTAAGAACACTACTAATCCGCTTTTACTTGTTCTATGGAGGTTAGTATACCATACATAGGATGTTTTAAGCTAGTGATTACAATAGTGTAGTCACTAGCTTTTTGTTTTATATAATAATTTGTAATTTATCATGAAAGTTTGTAATTTATCATCAAAGTTCATTTATAGCTAATTTATAAATGCTTTATAATTATAGAGAAATTTATAGAGTGTTCATAAGTTAACTAAAAGAGAGGGATTTTATGAAAGATAATAGCGTAAAGTTTGATCATCAATTTTGTGAAAGATTAAATCAAGAATATCGCAAACTACATAATAATAATTATGCTATGCTTGGTGATTTAAAATATTTTTTTTACTTTACACCGCAAAATTTTGAGCTATATGAGATTTTATCGGCTATTAGTAATAAAAGTTATATGAAAACATGGAAAAACCATTCAGAACTCAAAATAGAAGATATTTTAATAGAATTATGGAAAGCTATGAACTCATATGGATTTATATATAGGCGTTTGAGAAAAAAGCAGTTAACAAAAGCATTAGATTTATATCGGTAGATTTATAAGTATAGGCTGTATTACAATATAATAAGAGAACACGTCGTTAATATTAGACGGAACCAAGGTAGTAGGGAAATACTTGTAAAACTCCACCTTGATTGCTCACAAGTAAAAATTGGGCAGTAGCTAGGAACATAAGCCATTCTGATAAGAGTCTTTAATCCCTGGTAGATTTTGCTACAAGGGCGATGACGGCCAAAACGGTCTGGGTGGATGTTCTGATGCTTACGGGCATGGAGATCTAGTGGAGTACTTGGGCAGGACTGAGAAACAATGAAACTAGATGGTGGAAACGCCAGGAGTCAGGGATTGATAGCAATGCGACGGCGACACGGTGCCTGTTATTAGCCCTCTTCCTTCCTACAGTTGTATTTTATAATAATCATTTTATAGTGATAATACATCTGTAGGGAGGGAGTTTTCTGCTCTGCTCTGGCTCTACAATACCTGTTAACATAGCGAATTTATATAATCAAGCAAAAACACTCGGCTAAACACCTCGTGTTTTTATAAAATAGAGGAATTGATAATGCATAAAAATTATGGAGCAGCAGTTGCTAAAGGATCTCATAGAATTATTTTTGGAACTATTAGAAAAGAAAATACAGAGATATTACAGGAAAAAACTAAAAGAATAATTCCTGTATTTGGAGAAACTTTTGTATCTGCTAAAGGTTATTCATTATCACCTTCTTCAAGTAGAAAATTACTTGCTAATATGCGTATTAACTTACGTCGACAAACAGAAAAATTAGCAACTCAATTAAACATAGAATATATTTTTGAACGACCAGAAGAAAAAATATTATTACAAAAGCCTAAGTTTGGCTCGAAACAACGTCGGAAAAACGAAAAAATAAATTCAAGATCATAAGCGTAAAAATTCGTTTTATATAGCTGTCTTTTCAATTGTTATATAGTATAATGTAATTATATTTTTATGATTTTGATAAATATGAACTTACTACATAAAAAGATTGTTGTTGATTAAGTCAACAACAATCTTAAACGTGTTTAAAGTATTTGAATATAAGCCCAAGAGGCATTTTTAATAATATTTTTTTTGCTTTTAAACTTTCTTGTAGTTACTAATAATATACTATATATACGAATTATTAATTATAGAAATAAGTACATTAATGAGAACATATTTATTTAAGTCATAATATTATTTTTTAGTTAGTTTGAAAGGAGATAAGAATTTTGCCAAGTAATCAATTCCAGGTTGCATTGGAAATGAGTAAATTAATTTTTAAAGTACGATTAAGACAACTGATGGATCGTGATGGAATTCTACAACGTGAATTAGCTGATGTAGTTCATGTTTCACCAGTTCTTATTAGTAAATATGTTAGTGGAAAAACTTTTCCTAGATATAATAAATTATTAATGATAGCTACTTATTTCCAAATTCCATTAGATGTTTTAGTTGGTCAGGATGAATTAAGCCAATTGTATTTAAGAGCACCAACAAATAACTCTAATGAACTAAAGTTTATTAAATCTAACTTATTGACACAATTTGTTGAAAAATATAATATTGATCCTATTTTAGCAATTAATCATTGTAAAAATGAATTCTATTAAAATCAAAAATGAATTTGAAGAATATAAACCCATGAGGAAATAAATACATATGCTTTTATTAATCATTTTATTAATACTTATAATTTTTACGGCTATTGTGATTAGTAGAAATCGTTTTGAATCAATTACCAATACTAAAAAAACATTATTTAAGATTGTAATTCTTTTAGCCGTATGCTTTATAGCATTATCATCCATTTTTTTATTAGGGATTATTGTTAGTGAACTAGATCCAAGTACGCAAGGATTTATAATTACAGTTCTTAGTGCTATTAATTTCTTTTTAATTGTAATGCAAATTGCTAAACGATAAATATATTTTTAAGTTTAATTTATGCAGATAGAATATAAACCCTTTGAGGTATAATTTAATAAATATATTTTGATATATTCTATCTGCATATTTTAATATGCAGTTTTTTTTGTGTGAGGGAGATATATCAAATGAATTTAACAAAAAAAATGGGAGCCGTAATATTTACATTAATATTTTCAAGCTATAGTTGCTATGCAATGACACCAAATGAAATTGTATATAGTACAGTTGGAAATGATGATACAGCAAATGCTATTTTGTATTATTGTGAACAAATGGGAGTTGATCCATTACTTGTAACAGCTACATTTGAACAAGAAAGTAGTTTTAATCAAAATGCAATTTCTAATGCAGGTGCTGTAGGAATCGCTCAATTAATGCCAGATACAGCAGCGATGTATGGATTAAATCCATATAATAAATATGAAAATATTGAAGCAGGAATTCGTTATTTAGCTGATAATCTAAAACGTTATAGTGGTTCTGACTGGCAAGCTACTTATGCGCTTGCAGCATATAATGCAGGCCCTGGTTCTGTTGATGCATATGGTGGTGTTCCACCTTATGGAGAAACTATTGATTATGTAAATGCTATTTCTGATAGGTATAGTCAATTATTAAGTTTAGAAAATTAATTAATAAAATTAATTAATAAAATAATTTATTGTATAAAATATTAATGTGATAATATTTTTAACTATTAATATAATATAGGTAATGAATATAAGCCCTTGGAGGCCACAATGAATTTAGAACAATTAGGAAAAAAAGTCCGTCCTATTTGGAATAAACATGGACGGAAAATAGCTGCTATTACTATTGGCTTAGTTGTAGCTATCGGACTATACAATTATTATGATAATCACGTTATTAAGCAAAGCCCTGAATACATGATTGAACAGTTAAATACGGCCATTCAAAATGGCGATAGAGATACCGTATATAAATATGTCAATCTGTATAACTTAATTGATGAAACGGCTAAAACGACTTCTCTATTAAATGTTAAAGTTGAAGATTGGGCTAATGGTGCTGATGCTTTATCAGATAGTATCAATCGTGAACAAATGGTAGCTGATGTAGCAGAAAATATTCTTAGTAATATTAAAGATAATCACAAAATTATGTATACTGGTGATGCAAAAAATATTATAACTAAAGGAATTCAAATGCTTGGTATTAATGATTTGGAATTTGAGTCCATTCATTTAACAAAAGAAAAATCAGATACTCCTATCTTAGATTTAACAGTTCATGATACAAACAAAAAAGATGTAAAATATGTAATTCATATTCGTCTAAAAAAAGTAGAACATAGATGGATGCTTGATCAACTTATTGCAGCGGATACGGTAATTAAAACTCGTTTAGTGGATTATAAGCAAAATTTAACTGAAGAAAACAGAAATACAACTACTCTATTTAATAAGTTAATTAGAATAAGTAATCCAACTGTATCAATTCAAGATTTACCTAAACCAGAGTTAACTCCTAAAGAACTATTTAATTTATCTAAAGAGGAAAAGGAAAATTTATTTAAGTTAAAATCTAAACTTAAAATAGATGCGCAAATCTCATTAGATCCTAAAGTAAATTCTGCAAAAGTAATTATAACTTTTACTGATAAAAATACAGGAACTATCATCAAAGAGTTACCAATTGACATTACAAAAGGCTCTACTACTATTTCTTATGATAAAGATGTTAATTATACTGATAAGGCACAAGAATTATTAGCGGATGCAATTAAGAATAATCGTGTATTAGTTTCTATTACTATTCAATCTGTTACCACACAAGATGGTACTAAAACGTTAAAACAGTAAAAATATAAATTGTTTTATTATTTTAATTATTAATATATTAGGAGGAAGTATGATGCCAGAAAGAAAAACAATTCAATTAATTAATGAGGATACAGGAGAATTAGTCAATTCACCTGATAAGTTATTCATTTCTGAAAGTTTATTAGATGGTATTTCACCAGATGATTTTGAAATGGATGCGGAGGATGAAGAATATGGCGTTGAGTAAACAAATTACATCTGGAATTGATAAAATTGAAGCGAAACGTCAAGAAGTAATTGATTACATCTTAACGGAAATTAATAATGGTAATCCTCATGTCTTTAATAACCCTAACCATCCATCTTTATTTGAACAATACAATTTTAAAACTGATAAAACATATAACGGGATGAATCGGTTTATATTAGCCGTTTCAGCTAGTATGGAAGGGTATAAAGATCCTCGTTGGTTAACTTTTAAGCAAGCAAAAGAGTTAGGGTATTCTGTAAAAAAAGGTACTCATGGTACAACGTTAGAATATTGGGAACGCATTCCTGTGAAAATGGATAAACTTGATAAGGATGGCAATCCAGTTCTCGATGAAAATGGTAAACCCGTCCAGGTTACTAGAACTAAGGAAGATGGTACACCAGTGATGCGTTGGATGGGTAAACCATTTACTGTTTTTAATGGTGAACAAATTAATGGTATTCCACCTTATGAACGCCAACCTATGACAGAAGAACAACGTATCAAAGAATTAGAATCTATTCTTAATCATAGTGAAGCCCCTATTCATTATGATAGTTTAGAAGATAATTATTACCAAAAAAGCACTGATACGATTCATTTGCGACCAAAAGATGATTTTAAATCAATGGATCAACTCTATGCAACAGCAATACATGAAATTGCTCATAGTACACAGCATCCTAATCGGTTAAATCGTCAATATATGGAAGCATCTAATTTTTTAGAAGAATTAGAAAATTATGCTAGAGAAGAAATTGTTGCTGAATTTACAGCAGCTATGTTAAACGCTAAATATAATCTACCGTATTCAGAACGAATGGGAAAAGATAATTCTACATCGTATATCGAAGGGTACCAGCAAGTATTTAATAATAGCCCATTAGAACTTATTGAAGCCTTAAAAAAAGCAGAACAAGCTGCTACGTATATTGAAAATAATATGCTCGTTCTTGAACAAGAACAAACAGAGCAATTAGAACAATCCCCTTCTCTAAATCAATACTCTTTAGATGATTTAGAAGTTCATTTTGATTGGGCTGAAGGAATGGTTACTGATAAGGATGGTAAAAGTTATACACGTATTGGTGTACTGCCATCTAAACTATCTGACTTAGGCACAGATACTGGTAATTACTATTCTGATAATTTGATTTTAAAAGGAAAAGCGGCTCAACAATTTTTAACTGATGCAGCTCGTCAAGATTATTTTTACTCTGGACTTGGATATGCTAAATGTTCATTTACTATCAAGGTTAAAGACTTTGAATTTGGTGATCGATTCGACTTAGGGGATAGTTATATTAAAAGTGCTAATTTAAACGGTAAAAAAGAAGTTGGTGGTATTGAATACTTTAATAATTATCTAGTGAAAGATTATGATTTAGACCCTCATATATTAGAAAGTTTAATAGCACAAGAGCAACAATTGATTGCTGAAGGCAAATTACCTTCTATTGTTAATTGCCCTAATGGACAAATTATTACCAATAATATGAACCAGGATAATCTTATTTCATCTTCAAAAGAGCAAAGTACAGTGAAATTCGATAAAAACTTTGCTATTAGCATACGACATAAAGAAGGCTTAATATGCCATAATACTAATATGATTGTTATTGGTGGTGGTACATCCTTTGATTATCTATTGCAGGATACGCCAGAAAAAATGCTTGGCCCAGATGATGCCTATAGAGAATATGGTGGACATTTTTACGCTTTAGATCATGATCCTGAAAGTCCTAACTTATATAAAGGCGATTATGCAATTCAGTTAATGAATGATATTGTTTTAGAAGATATGACTGTTCATTTAGTAAATGCCAATAGAAGTATTACAATTGCAGATGGAACTGGCTTCGATTCACAAAATCCATCTAATGTACGTAGTTGTTTAGGTGTATACGATAAATTAGGGATTAATTTCCATATTATTGATAAAAATGGTGAATTTCATACATTTGAAAGTCGTATTGATTTAGGTGATTTAGACACTATTTCTAAAACGCCAATGCTTGACGTTTTAAAATCAATGGAAAAATGGACTAGTGTTAAATTAGAAGGATTGTCTGATGATGTTCATGCTATGGTTGAAGAACTAGAAGATAGACTAAAACGCAATGAACTACCCTCCCCTTCTGTTCAAACTAATCCTAAAATTTATACAGAAAAATTACAGGCACTTTATAATTCGCATTCTAACCCTGAAAAATATGCAGAAGCATTAAAGGCTGTTCAAGAAATGTTGAATGTAACACAAACTAAGGATTTATCTCAAAAGCCTAAAGTTGGCTTATCTATTTCTAAACCTAAAGGAAAATCTGGCTTAGAACGTTAACATTTTATTGTTAAAATTATTTATTATGTAATAATTAAAAATATTTATTGTTTTATATATTAATCATTCGAATATAAACCCAGTGAGGATATAAATGAATACACTTTATATTGCAGAAAAGCCTAGTTTAGCTACTGCTATTGCTAAATATTTAGGTGGATTTACTAAAAGTAAAACAGCGTTTGAAAAAGGTGATACTAAAGTTACTTGGTGTTATGGCCATGTATTTGCAACGGTTGAACCTGAAGAATATGATCCTAAATATCATAGATGGACTGTTTCAGATTTACCTATTATTCCGTCAAATTGGATTTTAAAACCACGTGCAGATGCTAAGGAACAGGTTAAAGCTATTAAAGAAATGTTGCAGTGGGCTGATGTTGTAATTCATGCAGGCGACCCTGATCGTGAAGGTCAACTACTCGTTGATGAAGTCTTAGAATATTACGATTATAAAGGAACAGTTAAACGAATTCTTATTAATGCTACCGATGATACCTCTCTTAAACGTGCGTTTGATTCGATTATGGAAAATAGTCAATTTAAAAACTTATCACAAGCAGGCTTAGGCCGTTCTAAAATGGATTGGTTATTAGGTATGTCTGGTACACGTTTATATACGCTCCGTTATCAACACTTAGGTGGTAAAGGTAAATTAAACGTAGGCCGTGTACAAACGCCTACATTAGCATTGGTAGTAAATCGTGAGCATGAAATTGTCAATTTTAAAGAACAAAAATTCTTTGATATTCATGCGACTATTTCTGTAGATAATGAACAGTTTAAAGGAAAACTAGTTCATGAAGGCTATATTGTCGAACAATCAGAAGCAGAAGCCCTTATGAGCGCTTGTAAAGCAGCAGGAACAGCTACCATTAAAGAATGGTCTGTTAATGATAAAAAAGAGGCCCCTCCCCTTCCATATTCCCTGGATTCTTTACAAGGATACATGAATAAAAAAGCAGGATGGTCACCAAAGAAAACACTTGATGTTACTCAAAAATTATATGAAATGAAATATGTGTCTTACCCTCGTTCTGATTGTAATTATTTGCCTATGGGCCAATATAGTGATGCACATGATATTTTAGATGCGATTTCTCGTGGTTCTACGTTACCTAATGATTTTTCTAGTCATGCTAATACGTCGTTACAATCTAAATGTTTCAACGATAAGAAAATTACAGCCCATCATGCTATTATTCCTACTTGTGAAGCTCCGTCTGGATTAGATGCAGATCAACAACTTTTATATGATGAAATTGCTTTACGGTACATTTTGCAGTGGTACCCTGCTATGGAGTTTACTGAAACAAAGTACGTATTTTCTGTTGCAAGCGAAGATTTTAGTGGCCGTAGTGTATTCATCCGTGATAAGGGATTTAAAGCCCTTATAGGCTCAAATAAAGAGGATGAAGATACAAATGATGTATCTGTTGCTCAAAAGGCCGTAACAGCTACTACAGGTGATTCCGTTTCTGTATCTGATGTTGATTATAAAGAAGGTGTAACAAAACCACCTAAGCGCTTTACAGAAGGTACATTACTAACAGCAATGGCCAATATTCATCGTTTTGTTTCTGATCCTGAATTTAAGGAAAAACTAAAAGAAATTAAAGGGATTGGCACTCCTGCTACTCGTTCAACAATTATTGCAGGGTTAATAGATAATGGATTCCTTTCTTTAGATGGTAAATCTCTCCGCCCTACTGCATTAGGGGAAGAGCTAGTTAAACACATTCCTAGTATTATTACCGCCCCTGATATGACGGCTAAAATGGAACTTTCCTTAATGGATGTAGAAAAAGGAACTACCTCTCTAAATGCAGTAATGTCTGAATATGAATCATTCCTTAAAGGATTGGTAGAGTCAGAAACAGCGATTTTTGCTCAACCACCAAAAATTGAAGGTGTTGAATGCCCTGTTTGCCATGAAGGTGTACTTATTTTAAAAAAAGGTAGTAAAGGCCCATTCTGGGGATGTAGCGCTTATGCTCAAAATGGATGTAAAGCCGTTTTCTCTGATGCTAATGGGAAACCTGCTATTTATGAATGTCCTGATTGTCATAAAGGATTTTTAAAACAACGAAAAGGTAGCAAAGGTACTTTTTGGGGATGTAGTAATTATCCTGATTGTAAATGCACAAAAGAAGATGCTAAAGGTAAACCTAAATTATAAAGTGATTAATAATTAAAATGCTTAATCGATAAATATATTAATATTTTTATTGATTTATCTATTAAACTATTGTATAGGAGATATAAATGTCCTCATTAATTGAAAAACAACAAGATTTTAAAGGTTCTATTAATGAAGTACCTTTTGAACGTGAAGAGGTATTTGATGCAACGGCTTCTATTGCCAATGCGATTGAACATAGATGGCCTATCACCTGTTCAAAAGAAACCATAGAGGCGATTAAAGGATATGTGGAAGGCCTTGAGGCCTTACATCCATCCTTCTCTTTCAAAAAATTTGAACGAGAAAATACAAATCGTATTGCGTATACAACTGAACCTAAAGAAGTATGGCTTAGTTATGAACGGTCTGATTACCTTAAAGAAGCAGGTACAACATTACCATTAGCACTAACTGCATCTCTTACCAAAGATCAAGAAGCTGTTCATGATTTTGAACAGGCAATGGATGCCTGGGAAAAAGAAAAAGAGATTAATGGTGAACAAAAGAAAGAAGCATACAAAGAACTTACAGAAGAAGAAGCCTTAAAATTAGTTGCTTCTAATGGTACTGAATTATTGTATTTGCCTGATAAATATCGTAATAACGAAAAAATTGTATCGGTAGCTATCTCTAACGATGAAGATGCGTTCCGTTATGCAGGTATGTCTGCTCGTGATAATGACCGTTTAGCGAGACAAGCCATTAATGCTGATCCAGATAATGTTAAATATCTAGGGCAAACGCTACGTAATGACCCTGATTTATATCAAATGGCCATTGAACGTGATAATGATCTTATTAAAGATATTCCTGTAGCCATGCAGCATAATGCAACAATTGAAAAGATTATTGCTAAAGATAATCGTCGTCAATTTGGTCTTACTATAAAAAAAGCCAATGAAGGAGCTGAATTGACACGATGAGGCGTAAAAAACAATTAAAAAAAAGAAATAATAGCCCTAGTCCAATTGTAACTACAACGGCTATGAAACAACGGCAAAATCATAAGCATACAAAGAAAATTGGTGATGTAATTGTAACTATACCATGCTTTGGAAAAAGTCGTTCCCGTTCTCGTTAGGTGATTCTATGAAGTGGGTTAATCATAGAATTATTACTACCTCTATTGCATTTCTCCTAACACAAAATATTCCTTTTGTGTTAGGAGCGTATGCAGGAAGTACCTTACCTGATCGGCTAGAAGCTCATAAAAAACAATCTAGTCTAACCTATTACAATCATAGACAAGTGACACACTGGTTTATTCCTTATATGATTGCTTTTGCATTTCTCGCCATACTAGGATTTGTTATTAATCCTTTATCTGAAATATCCTTATTATTATTAAAGGCTATTCTTGGTGGGATATTTGGTTGTATTGCTCATATTGCTGAAGATGCGGTTACAGGAACTGTTCCTGGTGTAACACTTCAATCTAGAATCGGTAAAACACTATTTAAAACGGGAGATAATAAAGAATATGCGATATCCGCTATTTGTATTTTAATTACAATCATTGCTTTTATTATTATTGGTATTTCCTATCCTTTACAATGGTTATTATAATTAGGAGAAATTGTCACAATGGAAAAAATGGAATTTAAAACAAAATCTCAACTTGCACAAGAACGTTTTCACGAATATTTAGAGAATAAATTAAAAACAGATGGTTATAGTAAAGTCGAATCTGACCTGTATTTTAAATTTGAAGAATATATTAATAGTCGATTATCTATTATTGAAACTACTATGTCGATGGTGGCTAATGGTATTGCTTTACAAAAAGATACTGGTGTTGCATTATTACGAGAAGTTCCTAATAATGAAACCTTTACAATTCTCTTTAATGGTGTAGAGAAATCAGTATCCCGTGATGAATTTGTTGATTATATTGAACGTAAAGCTATAGAATCCGTTACCTCTGGTATTCCTATACTCCCTTATGAATATAGTTATTTATTTAAACAAACTCCCTCTTTAAATCGTGTAATGAAGTCTAGTGGTGAATATCCTGTTAAATTAGTAGCAATGATGTTACAAAAAAATGCCAATTCTAATGTTCCTGAATTAGTATGCTTATTCTCTACAATTACGAATGATATATTCTCTTATCGTTTTAGAAAAAATAATAAATACGATATGTTTACTCCAAATTATAATTCCACATTTGAAGTTAAAGATAAAGCTAATATTGGTAAATGCTTTATGTTACGAGTAGCGCCTAGCCGCAACTCTGGTCTACTTAGAATCATTGATATGATTCCAATAGCATCTAATGATGAATCTATAGATCGTCATAGTGCTATGGAAGAAACTATGACACGGGTTTACTAATATGAGGCCACGTTCTCCTGAAGTAATTAAAAATTTACAAGAATTAGATCCTTCTAAATGGCTTGATAGCCCTTATTTACGTCAAGTTGATGAAGAATCATTACTGACTTTATTACAACGTAAACCAGATGGATTTAAAACGCTTTTAAATAGCTCTTATTCATTTATACGAGATATTGTATTACGTCGTGATATTTTAATTACTATACTTAAAATTAAGCCTCATTATATTAAATTAATACCTGTTAAGCACTTATCAGAACGATTATTTAGTATCGTCAATCAGGCCATTGAAAAGGATACTGACGAATTAAGTAAAAAGTTATTAATTGATGCCTTAGCTGTAGCCAAACAAGAACTATTAGATTATAAGGATGCTCAAAATATGGAAATAAAAGAAAATACATCCCCATCCTCTTCAACTCAACAAGATATTAAAACACCATCAGATACAGGCCATGAAACACTACCTAATAACACCCCTTCTCCGTCTGATGAATTAGAAAAACCTAATGAGGTATCTACTGAACCTGAAGTAAATGAAGAATCAACTGAAGAACATAAAGAACCTATTGTTGAAATAGAATGCGAAAAAGGATCTGTTTCAACTAAGGAAAATAATGATAACAATAACTTTACAGATAACTCATCTCTTGAACCTACTATTCAAAAAGCTCTTATGGATGCTTCATTATGTGATTTTACTAAGTCATTAGAACAAAAGATTATCGCTATTGTTACTGATAATAATGTAAAAACCAATCAAGAAATTAAAGAGTTGGTTACACAACATATTACGCAATTATCTAACAACCTAACAGCTCAACAACAAACATTAGAGTTACTTCAACAAACACTCAATGAACCTAGCAAAGCTTTAATTAATCGCTTTAGTGAAGAAAGTGAAAAAGTATCTATTCGTATTAGTGAAATTAGTACGCTGCTTGAAAACCAGTACAATCAAGCTAAAGAATTATCAACTAATTTTTCTATAGTTTTAGAAAAACCAACACAAGATTTATATAATTCATTAGAAAAAGCAATTATCCATCAAATGAATAATTGCATTATTAATGAATCAGGGATCCAATTACAAGTGGAAGAAATTAAAAATAAATCAATTGAATCCATAGAAAATTCTAATCAAGCAGTTAAGGATACAGCTAATAATTTAATTGATGCTCTAACAACTAGATATAATCAACAAAAAGAAATTATTGAAAAAGCTAATAATTTCTTTGATAAAAAGGGATTGATTCAAAATATTACTATTATAGCTGTATTCGTAAATTTATTACTTCTATTCTTTATCTTTATTACCCTATTATTAAGAGGTTAATTATGGATATTCAAAAATTATTAGAAGAAAATCATTTTAATTTATTCTCTTCCGAATTACAAATTTATAAAGATATATATGATATTTGTATGCCCTGTATTGAACGTGATATTACCATGATTATGTATTGCGGGGATCGAATAAGAGATAATTATTCTGTTGCAGTATATGTGTTATCTCGTAACCCATATTTATTATGGTGTTTTTCTATTCGCATACAAACTCATATCACTATTATTCGAATCGTATTTCAAGCATTACAATCTACTAATAAACTTACGTTAACTATTAAACGTGCTGCTAAAATGGCTAAAAATGAAGGAATTCGTAGAAAAGCACTCTGTCATTCTTTATAGATTAATTATTTCCTGTCGTTATATTTTACAAGCGAGGTTTTTATTACCTCGCTTATTGTTTTATATATAAAAATATTTATATATAAAACATTTTGACATTTAATTTTTTTGGTGTTAAAATGTATGTAATGAATATAAACCACTTTAGGTACATAATTAAGGAGTTGTTATTATGAAAATTATAGCCGTCGCAAGCACAAAAGGTGGGGTTGGAAAATCAACTATTGCTATCAATCTAGCTACTACACTTAATCAATTAAATTATCAAGTTATTCTAGCAGATGCAGATGCTCAACAATCATCATTCTTATTTGCGGAAGATCGTAAAGATAATGGCTTACCTATTCTGAATGCTGTTTATATTGAATCCCCTGAAGAATTAGATGATGTAATTATCCATAGTTCATCTGATTATTTAATTATCGATTGTGGAGGTCGGGATACTGTAATGTTCCGTACTGCATTAATTAAAGCTGATATCATTGTAATTCCCGTAACAAGTGGCCAGTTTGATTTTTGGGGTACTACTGATACTCTTGATTTAATACAAGAGGCAAATACATTTAGAGTAGATGCTAAACAAAAAGAACCTTATGTATTATGTGTACTTAATCAGGCTCGTACATTTACAAAAACACATAAAGAAATCAAAGATGGATTAAATGAGATTGTCAATGAATATAAGGTATCTTGTGCGCATACAGTATTAGGACAACGTGAGGACTATCGAAGAGCTACGCTTGAAAATCAAGGTGTTACTGAATTTAAACGTTCTAGCAAAGCTGCTCATGAAATGTTATCTTTTGTTAAAGAAATTGAAGCTATCTAATTATTATAGAAGGAGAATCTAAGAATGGCACTTTCAAAAAAACCTACCAAAAAAAACATAGATACTTTTATTAATGCAGGTGGTACAGCACCTAAGAAGGAAAAAGAACCTGAAGCTTTTGAACGTTTAGAACTACGTGTTCCACCAGAAGTAAAAGCAGGAATTAAAGTATTTGCTGCATTACAAGGTGAAAAAATGATTGATGTAGTTACAGAAGTGTTTTTAAAAGGTTGTGAGTCCTATCAACATAAAGATGGATTTCCAAAAATCAAATAAATTTTATTCAATTAAAGCCCTATTATTCAATAGGGCTTTTTATTTACATAAAATATAAAACAATAAATATATAAATATTTTTATTGTTTTATATTTTTATATATAGTATAATTATGATATAAATAATACTATTTATATCATAATTATTTTGAATGGGGGTTATATTATGATTGATTGGATTTTAAATACTTTATGGAACATAAAATGGATTTTATTTTTATTATTTATATTCAATGAACTCAGTCGAGTATTAATTACATATAATAAAATTCAAACGTTTACACAAAAAATAGAAGAGGCACGATCTAATATCTCAATTGTTCTTAATCAAAAATTAGAAATCATTAATCAATTCTCAACTGTTGTTAGTCAATATGATGAACATGAAAAGGGAATTCAACTAAAAATATCTAATGATTATACAAAAACTACTAAGGATGCAGCTAATGCATTATCTTATATTTATGGTGTAGCCATGGCATATCCTGAACTTAGATCAGATAGTAATTATAATATCTTTCTTGAAAATATTAGTAATAATGAACGTTCTCTAACGGAACGTAGAGAAATGTATAATAATTTCGTTAAAGATTACAATACCTATATTACTCAAATTCCAACTTGTATACTTGCTAAACTATTTGGTTATAGTCGAGAAAATTATTTTAATATCAATTAATTCATTACAATTATTTGCTATAATAAGATTAGGATGAACGAATGAATATAAGCCCAAGAGGCAATAAAAAAGAAGTACATCCATATTTTAATGTACTTCTTTTTTTATAGAGAAAATTGATTTTGTTTTATACCAATTTAATTTATTATTCTCATGTTCATCCTCTTAAAAAATAAAAATATTTATATATTTATTTTTATATATGAGGTGATAAATATGAACATTAATAATTTAAGTTTTTTCAAAGCTCGTATCAATGATATCGAATTTAATAATGAACAGGATTTTAATTCAGTATCTTTTTTACTTGAAACTATTGAAGAACGTTTTAATATCTCAATTACAGATCCTGAATTCACAAAAGATGTTAAAAACTTTGTTGAACTTGCCTCTATTAAAGTTGATGATTTTTCTTATGGTGAATTAGAAAATGCTACAGCTACATCCATTATGAATGCAAATACATTATCTGATGTACAGTTTTTAGCTAATTATTATGATGATGGTAATTATAAATGGAATAGTCAAATTAATGATAAATTAAAAGAGGAGAGAGGCTACCCATACATTATCGATGCTATCGCTAGACAGAAATTCAATGAAATTGAAACAAACAATTCCATCACCACATTTTTATCTACACCTTTAAATAAGGATTTATCAATGCAAGATAAAGATACCTTATATGATAGCGTCAATGAATATTTTACTAATAATTTTATTGATGAAGAATTAGATGATGATGATTTTGAGTTTTTATATCCTAAAGAGAGAGATTATGATACCTCTCTTAATCAAATAGTTCCATCTGTTTATGATAAAAAAACAACCGTTGGATTAGGTATTTGGGAATCTTGTGAAGAATTATATAACGAAGATAAAGAAGTTATTCATAAAGCTTTTATAAGTCGTGGTGAAAGTCTTTACGATGATAAAGTATGTGAAACTGATCCAATAATTAACAAACGATATATTCCTCTTAAACAAGAATCTCCATTTTATCAGAAATTCATTAATGAACTAGATACATATATTGGAACTAATGATAAGGGTTATTATGTTGATCTTAATACTGGTTCAATTAATGACAGTCATTTATCTTTTTTTAATAATGATATTATTAGTGATTCTAGCCTAGATGGGTATCCTGGTAATGTAGCACTTTACAATTATTTACCAGTAGCTATTGCTAAAGGTATGGCCACTAATCAAATTTCATCAACTGAAGAAATTCTTACTCGATTACCTGATATTATAGGTGAAACTCAATATAACGAATTTAAGAATGAGTTAGAGTATATTCGATCTGAATATACTAACCAAATTGAATACACTATCAATGACAAAGGTATTGTCACAGGAATTACACCATATCAAGGTATTTATAATGATATAAATAATCCTGGTAAAACGGTAATTACTGATTTAGATCTTAAATATAAAGATAAAATCAATTTCTATCATGTATTAAATGGTAGAGAAGAAAGACCTATTGCAGCAATTATTAAAAATGGAGTATCAAGTCAAGATTTTGAGGGTGAACATTTACTACCTGAAAATTTGCGAAAAGATGATAGTAAATTCATTGATATGACAAAAAAATATGAAACACTCTTAACTGATGAAGAAAAAAATGTCTTTGAACAAAAATATAGAAGTGTTGTAGATACTTTAACAAATTCTAATGGGGGACTTAACTTCTCTAAATTTGATAAAGAAACACAGTCTATGATGGAATCTTATGTTCGTTTAGATAAAGCAGGACACCTTCCTCAATCATTTAAAATACTAGATATGGAAGATGTAATTCAATATAACATGGAAGTGAAATTAGAAGGTTTATTAAATCAACGTTCTGAACCAGAACTTTCAAAAAATAATCAACTAACTGCATCTAAAGAAATTCCTAAAATTTCATTCTCTAAACCAAACGAAAATGGAGGGTTGGAACGGTGAATACAAATGTAATAGAAAAATTTAATGGAGAAATTAATAGTGTGAAAATAAATAATTCTAATATATTTTCATCCATAGAATATATTTTAGACAATATGGAATATAATTTTGACATCTCTATCAATGATATAAAATTTACAACTGATTTAGTTGATTCTGTTACTTGTATGATAGAGGATTATGGTTTACCAATAGAAGAAGTTGAAGATGGTTTTGATTACGCTATTCATCGTGCAAATGGAAGTATTGTTAATTTAAAATTTGATGATATTTATGTATTTGAAAATGTTCCTAGCTTAGAATTAATCGCACAAAATATAGAAAATAATAAATATATTTTAGAAAAAAGTAATATGCCAAAAATTTCTTTCTCTAAATCAAAAGAAAAATCTAGATTAGAACGTTAAATATTGTAATAACAAAAAGAGGACGATAGCAAAAATAATATAGTAAAAAACAATGGCAAGCATTACATAAAGAATTAGAAGATAGAAATATTACTGAATATGAACTTTTACAAGAATTGAAGGCGGAATTAAGATGCTAAAAAGAGATGAAAATAAGTTTTGTTGGTATAGTAACGGAAAGGTTGGTTTACCCAAAGATAGTATTGAAGAGGCTATACAAGACTATCTTGAAGAGGCTAAAGAAAACGGTTATAGTTTAGATAGTGTAGGAATAGTTAATCCACTTTTTTTAATTCATGAATTATCTGCTAAACAAGCTATTTTTGATGTAATCAACTTTAGTTTGCCACAATTTATGTATGACATTTCATCAGATTATATAGCACAAGATCAGTTATGCATTATAAAAGAGGTACATATTGAAGAGTTAGGTAAAGAGTTATCTAGAGTATATAATGATTGGGAAAAACGTCATGGATATGATAAACAATCATATATAGTATTTACTGATGAAGCAGAAACATACTACATTTCAGACTATATAAAATAATTAGTTTTATCTATAGATGAAAGCTACATTTGGTAATTGAAAGAAGGTTTAATTATGGATTATGGATTATATTTATTTTTACTACCTATCGGTATGTTTTTTGCATTACTAATGTTTATATTTGTTTTTATTGCTGATATATGGGGGCGATTATTTATTGGTATAGTACTACTATTTACCTCTATATCAATTTTTATTATTAAAACAGAAGCTATGCATAACTTTATAAGCTATTTAACTAATATAGGATTTACAGGTAGTATATATTGGATACTATATGGACTTAGTATACCTGTAATTTTATTATTTGCTAAACCATTAGTAGATGCTGTAAATAATAAATCAGTATTAGTTAAATGTATTACAGGTTTTTTATTTGCTATTTTTATATGGGCGCTTATATTACCAGTTGTTGCTGAATTTGCTTATAGAATGTACCATATGTAATTAATTAGAGGTTTAATTATGTTTATACGTGCTCACTTGATTCAAATTCTATTTTTCTTTGTTATATTGTTTATTATGTTAATTAAAATGTATTCTATTGCTGATTTATTGGGGCGAGTATTGATTGTTGGATCAATATTATTTTCTTTTATATCGTACTTTATTATTAAATCAGCGATTATGCACACTTTTATAGAGCATTTAAATGATACAGGAGTAACAGATAGTATATATTTGACAGTACTTATATTAATCATACCGATACTAACAACTTTAATAAGACCATTAATTAATATATTAGATAACAAATCCCCATTAGTTCAATTTCTAGTATTATTTTCGTTTATAGTCTTTATCCTGTTTATCCTTCTAATTTATATGGCAAATATAGCTTATAATATATTTGATATTTAGAACTGAATAAGATTGATTTTACTCATAGGAATCATGTGAATATGCCGTCTTGGGAATCTAAAATTGGATATAATGCGTTCTTTAGGAGAAAAATTTATGAAACAAGTAAGTACATTAGATGCGAATAATATAATTCAATATCTTGATGCAAGTGAATTGGTATTTTTTTTAGCCATAAAAGATATAGAGCAAAAAACAATTGTTGATTTATTGCGTGACGGTTTAAGTTGTCATGATAATGTTTCAGTTCACGATGATAATGGAATGGCTGTTAAAATCAGTATTTTCTTATTAGGCTATAATTATCCATTTAAAGGGATTAACACTACTGTAGAACGCCTTAAAGCTGTAAATTTAGTGTTTAAATATTGGAAGGAAATAGGAAAAAATAAATCTAGAACTAAGGATCCATATAATTGTCGTGAGTTTATGCAATACTTAGACTCTATTAACTTTAGAAAGGCAGACTACTTAATTATCGGAAAACCTTAATGAAATAAAGCGGACACTATAATGTGTCCGCTTTTTAATTCTTTTTGTCGTAACTCTTTTTGTAATTTTTCATTCAGATTGATTTCTTGATTCAATTTCTTTCAACTTTAACACCCAGCGTTCCACATATTTAGGTGGAATACGATTACCAGATTCCCAATTTTCTAATGTTCTTAATGGAAATTCCAATAACTTACTAATTAACATAAAGTATAAAAATAGGAGTTCTTATAATCTTATAAGGAATCCTATTTTTATGAATTAAATGTATCAAAAAGTATACTTTTTGACACACTATTTTTTGTTAATGTTTTTTTGTATCAAAAAGTTATATAATAGAATAATGATACATATCAAAATTAAGTTATATGTTTTGATACATTTATCAAAATAAATCATTCTTTAAAGGAACTAAGAATCTAAAATAATGAAATTAGGATATATTAGAGTAAGTACAAAAGAACAAAACGTATCCAGACAAAAAAACGAACTTTTGAATCATGGTGTAGAAGAGAGATTTTTATTCATTGATAAGTCATCAGGAAAAACTTTTGAACGTAATCAATATCAAGTGTTAAAATTAGCTTTACGCCCAGGCGATGAATTATTTATCCATGAATTAGATCGTCTTGGACGTAATAAAAAGGCGATTTCAGATGAATTACGTTATTTTAAAGAAAATAACATTATTGTCAGAATTTTAGATGTACCAACTACAATGATTGATTATTCCACGTTTAATGATGGAATAGCTAAATCTATGCTAGAAATGATTAATAACTTATTAATTGAAGTTTTATCTACACTAGCTGAACAGGAACTTAATAAAATTCATAAACGCCAAATTGAAGGAATTATTGCTGCTAAGTCTAAGGGAATAAAATTTGGTCGCCCTGTAACACCATTTCCTGATTCATTTATTCCCATTTATAAAATGTGGAAAAATAAAGAGTGTTCTGGTGTAGAAGCAAAAAAGAAATTAGGCGTAACACATTCAACTTTTTATCGTATGGTAAAACGCTATGAAAATAATAAAACTACAAATTAATAAAACATTTTAGTGTTTTATATTTTAAAAAACTGAGGAATCTATGGCAAAATTAGAAAATTGTGGTTATTGTGGTCATAAACCTTATATATCAATATATTTTAGTCTTCGTGATCAGGAAATTATATATCATGTAGAATGTCCATTTTGTCACCATATAGAAATTACTGATATAGATAAAAATGAAGCTATAAATAAATGGAACTATCTATATCCAAGTTTATTTCCATTTGAATGATTTACTTATTTATAATAGAATAAGAGTATTCGTAGCACCGTACACGAAGCTACGCAAAGATTGTGTACAATTACAAAGTTGCGTGAGGTGTATTATGAATATAGGTTTCTATTTTATAAAATCTGATTTTTTTAGACTAGTTAATTCTGGATTAGAATGGATGGATTCTACGACGAATAAGCATATGTATTTTGTATTACCATTAAAAAATGAATTATGGGCGATACCTCTATCTAGCCAATATAATAAATATAAGAATTGGTATAATGAAGCAAAGCAACTCAATAGAAAAAATAGATTTCTTATATTTGTTAATGTGATGAATCGAGACGGAGTTCTTTTAATTCAAAATGCTTTTCCAATCACTAAAACATTTATTGATAGAGAAGCATTTGATCAACATAATAATCATCTAACTCTATCTTCAGATCTTATTCAATTTGTAGAAAAGAGATTAAAACTTATGAATACATATGAAGAAAAAGGAATATTAAACTTTCATGCAAATTTAAAATTAATACGAAATATTTTGCATAAAAATAGCGGTAACCTATAAGTTTACCGCTTTCTTTTGATTATAAGCCCTGGAGGCAAGAAGGTCTAATAATGAGTTATATCAACTTTAATAATATTCAGTTGACAGAAGTGTGTAACCGATTAGGTTTACCTATTATTAAACATGGATATGGTGGAAATTATAAAGTAAAAAATTTTGGAGGCTTGATTATTAAAGATTCCTATTTCTATCAACATAGTACTGGAGAAAAAGGGGGCGTTATTAAATTTGTAATGTTAACAGAAGGCTGTTCATATCAAGCAGCTATTGAACTAATTAAAGAGATATTTAATGATGACATACCTCAAAATAGTGCTATTTCATCAAATCAATACTCTGTTTCTGAAGATAAGAAAAAAACGAACATATTTATCCCACCTGCCTGGAATAACGATCATAAAATTATTAATTACCTTGAATCCAGGTGTATATCAAGGGATTTAATTAATCAAGAAATTAAGGCGAATCGAATAAAAGGGGTATCTATTAAGGAGCATCTTAATGTTGCTTTTTTATGTTATGATTTAACAGACCATACTCTTATAAAAGGAGCTATTATTAGAGGTGTAGAAGGTTCTTTTAAAGGAAACATAATAGATTCTGATGGTGATTATGGATATTGTATAGCTCCTAATCAATCATCAGTTAAATCTATCTATATTTTTGAGGCTCCGATAGATCTTTTATCCTATTTAACCATGTATCAACAAGATCCAAATATTGTTTATGCTGCTATGGGTGGTGTTAAACCAAGAGTGGTTGAAAAACTAATTGAACGATTTAATCCTAGATCTATCACCTGCTGTACAGACAATGATATAGCAGGTGATAAATTCTATAATGAACTCAAACATTTATATCCTAATTTAAGAATACGACGTCAAACTTCTAAATCAAAAGATTGGAATGAAGATTTACAAAATCTATATTCCTGAAAAGTATGTGCATTAGATGCTATCTAATGCACTATTTTTTTACAATTCTTGACCATGATGAACCATTTCTTGAATATCCTCTGAGGTTAATTCTTTAGTCGCAACGAATCCACCCTCATTAGAAATTACAATATTATCTACTTTTCGTTCAATTTTATTAGCAATATTGCCTATAATTTTAGCTTTATTTAGACTTGTCGCATATGATTTTTGTTGTGGTCTTTCTTTATTTGCATTAGGTAATTTGTGATTTTCGCCTATATTTTTTTGTGTTTTATTAGCATTATCTTGATTATCTATACCATTGTTATTGATAATTATGCTCTTATCCTTTATACGGGCTATTACTGCATCGTTAGGTATTGTATTAAGGTATTGTAGTATTCTATCATACTTATTAGCTTTAGCTTGTAATGATTTAATCTTCCCATATAGCGGTTTAATCTTATCATTAATTTCTTGATTATGTTCAATGATAGCTTGCTTTTTCTGCCCTAATAAGTCTGATGGAATCTTAGATTCTAATGTTGCTAAATCTGCTTTAGCTTTATTCAACTTTTCTCGATCATTTACACTTAACATACCTTCTTTCTCTTTCCAGAGAGAGGTTTCAATAATAGATTTTAATGTTTTAGCTTTTTTTGAGTACCCTTTTACGATTTGATTTTTAGCCCATGTTTCAATAGCTTGTTCAGGAATTTGTTCTTTGCGTAATTCTTTTATTTCATTTTGTAGTTGCTTTGCAACTTCAATATTTTGATGTTTTAAATCACCAAAATAATCTTTTAAATTAACAGCATATACAACATTTTGATTATAAAATTCTTGATATAATTTTTCTTGTTGCTTTCTAACTTCTTTACTCATTTCATTATGAATTTTATTAATTTGATCTGGTTCTATATGTTGTTGTAAATTTTTTTCTCTATAATATTGAGCAGCAGGAATTCTACGTTGTGGTTCAACATTATCAAATTTTGCTGCTTCAGAAAAACGGCCTTCTTCAATAAGGGCCTTTTTTTGATTCTTAAAAGAACGATGGTCAACACGTTCTTGCATATCAAAATCTTTATAGTATTTATTCGTTAAATCAGCAGCTCTTTCTCTTAATTTATGTACAGTTGCCTTTTGCATAAATTCACGACTTTTACAATATCCAACTGGAAACCCATCTGTTTCTGTGTATCGTGTAAAGTGCCACTTTGGATCATCATAAGTACGGTCTTTAGTTAATTCTCTTTCATTGAACATAATATGAACATGAACATTATCATGTTCAGGGTCTGATGAATCTTTAGAATGAATTGCATAGCTATATGTAAATTTTTCTCCGAATGTTTCTTGGCAAAATTCTTGCACCAAAGATTCATTCGCCCATAATGGCAACTCTGATGGTAAGGCCCATGTAATTTCTCTATATGCATTTCCATTTGCTCGTTCATATAGAGAAGCTGCTTCCCAATAATGATGAGGGGTAGGAGCCCAATCTGGCATATTACCAGAACCATAAGCTAAAAGATCTTCACGATTTTTATATGCTCCATCTCGATCAATATAATCAAAGTGTGCGGCTGCATTTAACTTTGAACCATATTTAGTTTTAGGTTGTGATTTTATATTGAAAGAGTAAGTTGCCATTTTGTGTCCTAAAAAATTTACTATTGCCGAAGGCTACTGAACGAAGTGAACCCTCCACGGGAAGTGGCCCATGCGCATTTCTGTGGTTTTTGTGAGCAAAAATCTGAAGAAGAAATAGAAATGCTTAAATGGGCATTCTGTCTATTTTATTTTACTAAATTGTCTGATTTTCGTAAATAGAGTGGTGAATCTATTTTCAATAAATAGGTAAGCCATAAAAAAAAGAGAAGCCCTGTGAGCTTCTCTTTTTACTGTATTGATAAAACCAATACAATAAGATGATATACTTTTCTATTTTTTCTAATGACGGTTCTAATAATTTTATTCTACTTTTCGTATATTAGTGATATATTCCTTTAATGCTTTTACACCTTCTTCTGAATAAGGAACTCTATGAGGAGTAAAATCTTCTTTGAAAAAATACACTATACGTTCATTTCCATTTCTTCCACCACCATCACTAAATAAATCAGTATTACTTTTAATAAGAGCTACTATCTGTTTAGAAAACTCTTTATTCATATCTTGCTGTTCTGATCTAAAATTTGTATTTTGTAATTTATTTTTGAATGCTTCAATTTCAGATATAGAAGAATATGTCATCTGACAATTAGATGATCTAAAATTTTTGTGTCCGTAAAAAATTTCTTCACCACTTGTAATCAGTGATAATGGTTGATTACAACATGGACATAATATTTCTTGTTTCGTCTTTTTTTCTTTTACAACTTTCGGCGGTTGAGCGGTTGTTAAAGTTGGTATCTGATTTTCTTTAGATTTTGCTTCTTTCTTAACAACTTTATTTTTTACTTCAGTACCACTCAATGATACTCCAGATAATTTGTTATCTGGAAATGTATCTTGTATCTGGAAAGGTTTAAATATAAATCTTAATCGTTTAATAGAACGTCCTTCTCTAATTTTTTCTACTCTCAAATCTTTAAAAATAGTACTTAAAGATTTAATTGCAGGTGAAATTATTTTTTGTGTTATTTTACGCATATCGTAAGAATCTGGAATATCTAATATATGTCTTAAATAGTCTATTTCAATTATATATATACCCGTTTTTTTAAATTGTTGTAATTGTCTATATAAATTTTTAGTATACTTAGATTGTAACTCTGTATACTCCTTTAATTGCATAACTGTAAAATTTTGAGTTAACTCATTAATCATATAGGCAAATTTTGGATTGACAGATATCGTAACTTGTTTTGTTATAATATTTCCTTCGAATTTATCGAACAATATAAAACCACCAAAAGTAGTATCAGTTTCATAATATGCAGCTACTCTAATTAATTTCTGATAAGTTTCTTTTATTATACTGATTAATTCACTTTCATCAATTACTGTAATATTACTAATTCTTTTCAAATCATTAAAAGACAAAGTTAACTCATTTAATCCATGATCTTTCATAATAGCGCAAATTGCAAAGAATACATTAGATTCTCTTGCGTTTAAACCTTTTAATGTTATTTGATTTAGATCGTTATGATATTTTAATAACATTGTACTATTTTTTCGTTGCATTATTGCCTCCTGGGCTTATATTCATATGTATAAAATTACAATATAGAAAAATCTAAATATTATTAATTAACTTGTACCAAGTATACCTTACTATATGTGCCTTAGTCAAATTAGCATGGGTACTTAATTGAGTTTTGAGTATTAATTTTTAATATTTTATCAAAAAAAAGGTACATAAAAATTGTAAATGTACCCATTTTTTGATATACAGCAAAATCATCATTTTGACCAGATATTATCTGTATTCATTTATTTTAAGTACCCTTTTTTTGTAAATGAAAAATTGCAATTTTTTAACATGGGTACACAGCTAGAAAAGCATATATTATATAGCTTTATAACTGTGGATAACTTTTTTTATTGCCCTTTATTTAGAATTTTCCTGTGGATAACTTCTAAAAATAGGTACAATACTTTCAAAAAATAGGTACAATAATCTCAAAAAAAGGATACAATAATCTCAAAAAAAGGGTACATATACACTCCAAGAACCTAGTATTCATGTGCCTTATTAAACCTCTAAAAATAAGAAAAAAGATTGAAAAAATAATTAGAAAAAAAAGAGTTTTTTCTGATTGTTTCTTTTCTGATAGTTTTTCTGAATTCAATTTAGATTCTAAATAATATTTCATATTATTTTAGAATAACAATAGATTTTTAATTGTCATTCATTAAATTATAGATTATGATATAGAAAGGTAATTTAATTACCTTGTTTTATTTTTCATTTTTATAAAAGGGAGGTATTTTCTTTGACAGATTTTAAAGAAAAAGGTACAGCCTTAGATCCATTCCTGAAAGGTAGAGAAGAACATTTCTCATATGTCGAGCGTATCTTAGATAGTGCAAACACATTTAAGAAAATTGCTGTTGGTGCTACTTTAGTAGCGTTAGTATCATCGATATCAGCGGGTTATTTAGCAATTAGAAGCGAATATATTCCATTTATTATTCGTGCAGACAAAGTTACAGGATATACAGATGCTGTAGGTCCCGTTACACAACAAGAATATAAGCCCACAGAGGCAGAAACGAAATACTTTTTAACGGACTTTATTAAAAAAGTTCGTACAGTACCACTAGATCCAGTTGTATATCAAAAAAATTGGAAAGATGCTCAAATATTCTTAACAGAAGGAGCCGCTAAAAAACTAAATGCTATTAGTGAATCACAAGGTCATTTTAGTAAACTTGGCTCATCTACGGTAGAACCTACTGTACTTGGTATTACCCGCTTGTCTAATTCAGATAATACATACCAAATTCGTTGGCAAGAAGTAGATTATGGTATTAATAGTGGACAAGGTACACAACAAAACTACATTGGTACATTTACCATTAAATCTGGTGAATTAGGAACTGAAGCAGATTTATATAAAAATCCACTTGGAATTAAGATTACTGATATTTCATTTAGTCTTGAAAATGCAGCACAAAACACTGAACCTGCTAAAAAAGCTAATACAGCGCAACAAAATCAAAAGGCAGGTGATAAATAATGAAATCTAAATTATCTCATAAATTATGTATTGCTATGTCATTATTAACAATATGTATAAGTGGAAATTCATTTGCTGCGATTGAACCTGGTTATATTACCCCTCATGATAGTAATTTATCAGGATCTAACGTTGTTTATACATATAATCAAAATAATCAATTCAAAGTTCGTGGTAAATTAGGTTATCTAACAGACCTAACACTTGGTCGCAATGAAAAATTAACTAGTATTGTTGCAGGAAACACAAATGATTGGAATGTATCAACTGCTATAGTTGATCAAACACCTCATGTTTATTTAAAACCTATTGTTAAAGAAGCTAAAACTACAAATTTAATTGTCAATACGAATAAACGATCATATCGTTTTATTGTTAGACTAGATGAATTTTATGATGATGTAGTATCTTTTAATAATTTAACTCCAAGTGTAGAACAAAATACTATTGAGCAAAATAGTACTCAAAAAGATATTAATAGTACAGTAAAACAAATTAATCGTGATTATAAGTATGAAAAAGCACAAAATGTGCGTAAAACTTTAATCCCAAATAGTATTTGGGATGATGGTATTAAAACATATATTGAAGTTCCTACAACTAATATTAGAAATTTACCTGTAGTATACTCTGTTGATAAAAAAGGTAAATTATCAATGGTAAATAGTCGATTACAAGGTCATTATATTGTCATTGATACTGTCTTAGCTCGTTTACAAATTCGATTTAAAACTGATTCCTATTTAACTGTTGTAAATAATAAAGAAGCAGGTGTAAAACCTGTTACACTAAAAGAATTAAATCAAACTCTTAATCAAAGTAATATAGGCCTTTCTGTTTCAAATGATGAAAAAAGTATGCCTACTAAATCAGTAAATACAGAACAGGAAAAGAGTGATAAAAAAAGTAAATCAATTAAAGAACAAAGTAATCAGGGGGTAGAACAATCTAATAAACCTCGAATTATTATTACTCGTGATAGTGATAATAATTCTGTAAGTAATGTTACTAGCATTGCTACAACAAATTCTGAACATTCAATTGATTGGATTCCTTTAAAAGATAGAATGGTCAATCTTCAAAAAGGAGGTACTAAATAATGGATATTAGAAATTTGTTTAATAAGGTATTAGGTAAAAAAGAACCTGATGAATTTACTAAATTTGATTCTGAAACAGAATCTGAATTTGGTGATTATCCACGTAATGAACATAAACCCGATGAGGAACAATTTGATAATACAGAACATATAGAAGATGATGATATAGAAGCAGCCACGTTTTCTAATGATGATGCTAAACCTCCTGTTAAGGGATTTAAAAAAGGTGCTATATATGGTGCTATTGGACTTATAGCCTTTGGTTCATCAGCAGCTATGGTGATGCATAATATGGATAATAGTAATAAGTCTAATTCTAATCAATCTAGTTCTTCGATAGGTGTTGGTAGCACTGGTAATGGTTCTGTAGCAGGCCCTGATTTAGGATTTGATTCATATGCTTCAATGGGGCAATATGATCATGAGAAAAAAATAGATGCAGCAACTAAAAATAAATCAGGAGCACATAACTCTAATGCTAATATAGGTACACAATCTGTCCCACAAGCAAGCGGTAATAATAGTGTTAGACAAGTTCCGAACCGTGTAAGTACAAGTTCTTATAATGCATCTTCTCCAGTTTCTGATGGTGGTTCTATTAATCATCAATCATCTGGTAATACAAGTAGTGGTTCTATTACAAGTCGTAACAATCCATATGCAAGTGCTATTGCCTTTGCTCTAAATGGCAGTAATGCTATTACAGATACTAATAATAGTGGCGGTAGTTCTGATTCTGAATCCAGTACTTCAATAAATACGACTGATTATAGTAGCTATACAACAGATGATCGTGTATTACTAACAGGGACGTTAGTTCCTGTGACACTTATAACGGGTATTGATTCTTCACTTAATGGATCTGTTACAGCACAAGTTCGTGAGGATGTATATGATTCTATTACAGGCTCTTCTATTCTTATCCCTGCTGGCTCTCGTTTAATTGGCGAATATGATGGTAGTGGAATGAATGCAGGTCGTGTATCTATTAAATTTACTCGTATTATGTTTCCTGATGGAAATAGTGTTGCTTTAAACAATTCATTAGGTGTTGATGCCATGGGCTTTGGCGGTGTAAAAGATTTATATTCCGAACATACTGGTAAAGCTGTTGGTGCATCTTTTATTACTAGCCTATTAGCAGGTATTGCAGGTTCTGCTAGTGATGGTAGCGGAACTGATAATCGTTCATCTGGTCAAGAAGCAATTAATCATGCAATTTCTAATATGTTAAATACTGGCAATGAAATCGTTAAGAAAAAATTAGAAGTTGGCGCAACAGCTATTATTCGACCAGGATTTGAATTTAATGTAATGTTAAATTCTGATTTAGCTCTTGATCCATATTATGGTGAATAATTATGATTAGGGTTTTACTAGCTTTAATTACATTATGTATAGCTTTAGCTTGTTCTACTCAATTATTAGCCGCTTATGTTCATTATGATCCACTAATAGGTCCACCTATATTTACTATTGGTAAAACGCCTTATTATTGGTTTTTCAAATATTTAGTTTGGATTGTTTTATTCGGAAAATATGTTCCTTCGTTGGTTATAAAGTCTGCATTACCTTTATTAGTTTGGCTTGTTGCTATGATTGGTGTTAGCTTTGTTAATATGAAAAAACCAGTAAAAGATTATCATGGTAATGCATCTTATGCTGAATTTTCAGACATTAAGAAAATGGGATTTTTCCCTAAATCTGGTGTGATTTGTGGAATTCAAGAAACTGGATTACTTCGTAAAGAAACACTGATTAATATATTAGGAACATTGATTTCACCTCAAAAAATTAATTCATGGCTAATGACATGGGGAAAAAAACTCGGTTTATACAAATATAAGTATATTAAGCATGATGACAAGCATCATATGATTGTCTTGGCACCAACTCGTTCTGGTAAAGGCGTTGGTTTAATTGTTCCAACACTATTAGGGGAATGGAAAGGCTCTTGTATTGTAACCGATATTAAAGGTGAAAACTGGGGGATAACCGCAGGCTATCGTCAAAAAGTAATGGGTCAAAAGGTTATAAAATTTGAACCTACTGCATCCGATGGAACGTCGGCACGATTTAATCCGTTTAATGAAGTAAGATTTGGTACAAAATATGAAATTAGTGACATTCAAAACGTCGCAGGGATTATTGTTGACCCTGAAGGTAAAGGCGATTTGGATCACTGGAAATTATCTGCTCGTAACTTGCTTGTAGGATTGATATGTCATATGCACTATGCACATATTATTAATCCTACAGAAAATGCACCTCTAACGTTGAATCAATTGGCTAGTACGTTAAAAAATTCATTAGTACCAGATCCAGATAACCCTGGAAACTATAAAGCATTAGGTTTTTTTGAATCCGTTGAATCGTTAACTCAATATAAACATTGGCCAGAAGAAGGGATGCCAATGGAAACGATTGATGCTGATCGTAATAGTAAAACCTATGGGGAACGCAAAATAATTACTGTCAATACAGAACATATGCGTACTTTATATCCAGAAGCTACTAATCTAACTGTTCCAGGTCTTAATACAACGCATCCTATTGCGTTTGAATCGTTTATTGATATTGCTTCAAAAGCGGAAAATGAACGGGCTTCCGTTGTTTCTACCGCTAATGCCTTATTAACTTTATATTCTGATCCTGTTCTTGCTATGAATACATATGAAAGTGATTTTACATTGTATGACATTATGAATTACAAGGATCCTGTTACGTTATATCTAATTACTCCGCCTTCTGATATTAAACGTATTCAACCATTATTCCGTTTACTTGTAGAAATGATTGTTCGCCATAACACTCGAGATATGAAATTTGAAGATGGTAAACAAGTTGATACCTTTAAGCATAGGTGTTTATTGTTACTAGACGAATTTCCTGCACTGGGGCGTATGGATACCTTTGAAGAACAGCTAGCCTATATTGCGGGGTATGGATTAAAAGCGTTTATGATTTGCCAAGGTTTACCACAGTTACAAAAAATTTATACGAAAGAAAATTCTATTGTAACTAACTGTCATATTCAGATTTTTTATGCTCCAAATGATACGGTTACAGCAGATGAAATTGAGAAGCAACTTGGTAAATATACTGAAGAAGTCGAAACATGGTCTAAACAACCTGGATTCTTTCAAGGTAAATCCCATAGTAATAGTTACATTGCGAAAAGTTTAATGACGGCTGACGAATCAAAACGTATGGGTGACAAAGAATTGATTTTTATGACTGGCGAAAAGCCTATTTTAACGGAAAAAGTAAAGTATTATATGGATTCGTATTTTAGTTCTCGTGTTATGAATGCACCTGTTAAATCAGATGTTATTCCAAAATTAAAATCTTCTAATGGGCAAAAACAACAAAAAACACAGGAACCTAAAAAATCCTCTAATATGATAGATGATATTATAATTGAAAAAATAATTTAGGTGATAATATGGCTAAAAAAAGTGCGTTATTTACAGCGCTGAAAAAATCTATTGATGCAAAAAAAAGATTAGAAAAACATGATAATGCATTATTAAAGCATGAAAAAGAAATTGAACGGCTTAAAAGTTTGATTTTAAAAGACCGTTTAGTAGCTGAAGCTACAGGGGCAAATGAAATGTTTTCAGAATTTGGATTTGAGAGTGTTGAAATTCGTCTTGGGGCTTTGTTATACGCTGATGAGTATGTAAAGTCATCTAGTGATGAAAATATGGCTTTAGATGAGTTGTATACGAAAGGAAAAGCATACTTAGAGGCTCTGGCTACTGAACCTTCTGAAGATATTGATTCTTCAGTAATTGGTGAATAAGATGTCTGAAACAAATACACAAGAAGCTATTAATAAAAAAGTTAATAGTATGCTTGAATTTTCTTTTGGTCAATTATGGCCTATATTGCAAAAAGACACAATTGGGGAAGTGTATATTAACGAAGATGGCTATGTTTTTGTTAATGATTTAACTAAAGGAAAACAAAAAACTGATATTTATTTATCTCCTTCTGAGTCTAAAGTTCTTATTGAAGCAGTAGCAGGTGCTGTTAATGAAGTTATTAATAATGATCGTCCTCATTTGGGATGTGAATTATATTCATTAAATGCTCGTTTTCAAGCACAATTGCCACCATTAGTTAGAAATCCAACATTTATGATTCGTAAAAAAGCTTCTACCATATTCTCATTTGAAGAATATGTTCAAAATGGTTTTATTACAAAAGAATGCGCAGATTATTTAATTAATGCTGTAAAAGAACATAAAAATATATTAGTAACAGGTGGTACTGGTACAGGGAAAACTACATTTCTTAATACATTATTAAAATGTGTTGAATTATATACTCCATATGATAGAACGGTTATCTTAGAGGATTTAAGCGAATTACAATCAAATATTAATGATTGTTTGCGTATGCAAACTCGAGTAGATGCTGATCCTAATAAAAGTGTAACGATGCAAACATTAATTTGGCTATCTATGCGTAATTCTCCAAATCGAATTATTGTTGGTGAAGTGCGTGATGGTTCTGCTTATGACTTATTAAAGGGTTGGAATACTGGGCATCCAGGTGGATTTGGTACAACTCATGCTAATGGAGCTTTAGAAGGATTAGACCGATTAGAATCATTAATTTATGAAAATCCTACAGCAAAAGGGAACTTTAGACAATTACTAGGTCAAGCAGTAAATGTGATTGTTGATATTGGACGTATTGATATACCTAATGGACCTTCTAAACGATTTATTCGTGACATTATTGAGGTGAATGGGTTTAACCGTCATACAGAATCATATGATACAAGTATTATTTATCATAAGGAAGGAAGTGATATATGATGAGCTGTCATGAATATACTCATAAAGATATTAAAAATCCGTTTGAGCTTTATGAGCCAGATGCTGACGATTCAATCATAGATACAAACATTTCTAATACATCTGAACAGGATAAAGAAACAATTGAGATTTTAAAAATGGACAAACCTGTTAAAGATATGACAAAGGAAGAAAAATTCAAATACTATGCGGAAAAACGTGTGAATATAATTTTAAAAGAATTAGCAGGATTAAGTGATATGGCATCTACTTATGCAGGTGTATATAACAAAACTATGGTAGATAGTATGATTATTACTATTTCCTCTGCTACTAATTCGACTAAGGAAATCTTTCAAAAACGGGCCCATGTATTACCAACATTTTCATTTGATTAATTTAACGATTAATAGGAAAGGATTTTTTTATGAATACTAAAAATTTAAAACAGCAAGCTAAACGGGTTTCTACTATGGTAGGTACACAAATGATAGTAGCAGCTACTACAATGCAATCTTTTGCTTATAGTACAGAAGGAACTACAGGAATCGGTGGTCATGCTTGGCCTTGGACAAAATTTTTACAATCCTTGATGCAAGAACTTACAGGACCATTACCTATGATTTTAGGTATTATGGGGATTGTTGGCGCAGCTATTGCTTTATTCTCAGGTAATGGTGGTGATGGTACTCGTAAATTTATTTTGTTGATTTTCGTTATTTCTATTGCTTTAGCAGCTCCTTCTTTAATGGATATGCTTTCTTTAGGAGCAACTGGATCAGGTTTTGTAATTCCATAATATTATTTGAATATAAGCCTATAAGGCAGTTAGGTGTAGTGAATGAAAAAGCTATTAAGCATTATATTCCTTTCCTGTTCTCCGTTTATAGCCTTTGCGAGTAATGGCGGAGCTGCTTCGCTCCCTATATATGATCTAATATTATTGCCACTCTCACTAGAATTTTCAGGACCATTACCATTAGTTCTTGGTACTATAGGTCTTTCTGTTGCAGCCATTACTTTTTTAAGTGGTTGTCATCATCAAGAAGGGGCTAGACGTTTTTTCGGAATCATATTTGGTGTAGGAACCGCTCTTGCGGCTCCTAACGCTATAGAAATGATTACTGGGTTTTTAATCCCCTAAGGAGGCAGGATGGTCGAACGTGATTATAGAACAGGTGAAGCCCCTTTATTTAGGGCTTTATATGTTCGTCAAACTTGGGGTGGTGTACCTCGGAATTTGTTCCTTATCAATGTATTAACGTGCGTATTTGCTGTTATTATTTTGGGAACATGGTTTATTGGTGTTGTTGGGATAGCCCTCCATTTTTTATTTAGATACTTTACATCACAAGATGCTGATTTTTTTGATGTATTTACACATTATTTACGGTCTAAAAACTATTATAGATCCGAATAAGAATATCATAGAAAGGTGTTTATTATATGGGATTAAAGTCTAATTTTCGCTTTCATAAAAAAAATTTTGTGAAAAGTGATCCAAAATTAAGCGAATATATCTCTTGGTTACGAATTGATGAATCAGGTATTGTTTATAATAAAGATGATTCAATGCAACTAACTTTTAAGTTTCGTGGGCCTGACCTTGACTCTTCTACTATTGAAGAATTGCAGTCATACCATGCAGCTATTAACAATATTATTAAGAGTGCTTCTACTGGATATGTTTTCTATATGGAAAATCAACGTCATGCATCAGAAGTTTATGATAAAGCTGATTTTCAATCACCACTTACAAAAGTTATAGAAACAGAACGTGAGAAATTTTTCAATAGTGGTAAACAATTTGAAAATGATTATTTTTTTACAATTTTATATCATCCAAATTTCAATATGACAAAGAAATTTTTATCTTTCTTTGAATCAAAAGAAGAAACTACAAAAAAGCAAAATCAATATTGGAAAGAAATTGCTAAAGCAACAAGTGACTTCATTGAAGAAACAAATAAGATGCTTGATATGTTTAATGACATATTTCTTGATGTTAAGGTGTTATCACCAGATGAAACATTAGAGTACTTGCATAGTACTGTATCTGATCATCGTCAACCAATTAAAAATATTCCAACCATGTATTTATCCTCTTATTTATTAGATTCGCCTTTAGTTGGTGGTTTTGAACCTAAACTTGGTGATAAGCATATGAGAGTTATTTCCGTTACAAGTTTTCCTCCGATTACGCATCCAGGTTTTTTTGATATTTTAAATCGTTTAGGGTTTGAATATCGTTGGTCTAGTCGTTATCATGCATTGTCTAAAATGGATGCTATGCAGGTATTAAAAGATATTGAAGATAACTTTAGACAACAAGCTAAAACCATTTTACAATATGCTATTGAAGCAATCCGTAATAAAGAAACTAATCAAGTTAACGAGTCTATGCTGAATTATGCAGAAGAAGCTAAAATAGCTCAACAATTATTAGAAACAGATGCTGTTGGGTATGGTTATTATACAATGACACTTGTGGTTCTTGATAAAGATCCTGAAATGGCTGATAAAAAAGCAGCGTTTGCATTAAAAGAAATTAGGCAAGAGGGTTTTACTGCTCAACTTGAAACAACTAATGCAATAGATGCCTATTTTGGTTCAATTCCAGGTATGTGGGAATATAATGTTCGTAAATACCTTATGGCATCCCTAAATTTCTCTCACCTTGCCCCGACCTCCGCAGTGTGGTCAGGAGAGAAAAAGAATAGCCATTTAAAGGGGCCTGTATTGCTTCATACGGTGACAACTGGTAGTACTCCTTTCCGTTTGTCTTTACACGTTGGTGACGTTGGACATACGTTTGTTGTAGGGCCTACAGGGTCTGGTAAATCTGTACTTCTTAATATGATTGAAACACATTTTACTAAGTACCCTGGTGCTCGTGTATTTATTTTTGATGTTGGTTCTTCCTCTAGGGCTGTCACAAAAGCTATGGGTGGTAACTTCTATAACATTATGGGGGACGATAATCCATTAGCCTTTCAACCGCTTTCACGGATTGATGAGGATATTGAATTTATTTGGGCTAATGATTGGATCATTAATTACCTCACAATGGAAAATGTACCGATTGATCCAATTGTAAAAACTACAATTCATGAAGCCTTAAAATCGCTTCGTGAAATGGAACCTTCGTTACGTACACTCACATCCTTCCAACGCCTGGTTCAAAACCATGCCATTCGTCAAGCCTTAGCACCTTTGTGTGAAGGTGGTACCTATGGTGGCCTTTTTGATAACAGCACCGATAAATTTGGTGAAGGTAATTGGCAGGTGTTTGAAATGGATGAGGTAATGAAAATGCCCAATATTGTACCTAGCGTACTTGATTTTTTATTCCATAGAATTGAAGGTCAATTACGTGAAGATGGGGCGCCTGGCCTCATTATATTGGACGAATGTTGGTTATTCTTTGCAAATCCTATCTTCCAAAGTAAAATTCGGAAGTACTTTAAAGATTTGCGTAAAAAGAATACATCTATCATTTTTGCAACGCAAAATTTATCAGATATTTCGGCTAGTCCTGAACTTGCTAATACAGTTCGTGAAAACTGTCCTACGCAAATTTATTTGCCTAATCCTAAAGCAACTGCTGAAGGGATTAAACAGCAATATATCAATTTCGGTTTAAATAGCCGTCAAATTGAATTGTTGTCTGAATTGACACAAAAAAGAGAATACTATGTATCCTCAATTAAAGGCAATCGTGTATTTGACCTTGCGTTACAACCATTAGAGGCTGCATTTGTAACGGCCACATCTAAAGAAGATCAATTAAAAATTCAAGCGTTAGAAAAAAATCATCTATCTAAAGATGAATTTATTCTAGCTTGGCTTGATTATAAAGATATGCCTGAAGAGAAGGCTAAATATCAGTCACTCATAGAACCAGAAAGGAGTTATCATGTTGGATAATGGAAAAATAAAATCTATTCTTCCTCGTTCAAAGAAATGGTTTGTTATTATGTTAATTCCTGGTGCTTTTGTATTGACTACATATTCTGTTTATGCAGCATATCCTGTTTTTGATGCGCAAAATGTAGCTAAAACTATAAAGGTTATTGAAAATACAGCAAAACAGATTGAAAAATTAAATGAACAAGTTAATCTTGCAAAAAAACATTTATCTATTGTAACACAATCAATGAAAGATATTTCTGATAATGCTAAAAAAGTATTATCAGCAGTTGATGGTACTCGAAATGCTGTAGATGGTGTTATAAAGAATACGCAATCTTCGTTTAAAGGATTATTAAGTCCTATAAAGGATATTCAAAATGTAGCCAAAGAAACAGAAGAAAAATGGAATAAAACATTTATGTCATTAGCTGATCTAAACCCTAAAAATCTTACTTATAGCACTTTACAAGGTTCTAATTCATATATTAATGCACAGGTGCAACAAAATAATAAAGAAGCTGTAACAGAAACTCAGGCCATTATGGCTGGTTTAGCCCAAGCTGAAGATGAATTAAAGCAACTTCGTGAACAGGCTCGACATACTGAAGGACAACGTGACTTAGCTAAAATCAATGCCGAAATTAATGCTGTGACAGCTAGAATTGAAGGATTTAATAGTAAACTTACTGCTATTCAAGTTACTAATCAAAATATGGAATCACAAGCTAAGCAACAACAAGATGCTAATAGGGCTGAATACAACTTTGCAGCTGCAAAGAGATTTAGTGAATCTGTTGTCAATATGAAGGGCTCTATGGATGATCTCCCTAATGGCTATGAATCCAGATCTCAATTAATGAAATCTGCATGGAAATAGGAGGGCTTACATGGATGGTGTTCAATTTGCATTTTTAAACCAGTTACTAGATACGTTTAGAACTGCATCGGTAACAGGAATGGTTAATTTAAAGCCTGCTGCGTTAGGTTTAGTAGCCGTTCTTGGTATTTTAGATATAACTGCTATGTGGGGCCTTTATTTTGGCGAAATGCGGGTAAGAGAAATAATAGGTAAAGTGATTAAAATTGGTTTTTTTGTTATTTTAATCATGAATTGGGGGCCCTTTACTACAGCAGTAGAAGATACATTTGTTAAAGTTGGCCAAATAGCTTCAGCTCATCAAACGGGAACAAAGCCTTCTTCTATTATGGTAGAAGGTACAAAGAAGATGTATAGACTTTGGAATAATGCGATATATGATATTCCAATGGCTGATGGAGAAACTTCAAATTCAGGTGTTCCTTATTATGATTCTGATGGAAATCTTAATAAAGATGCTGAACAAATGGCAGCTGATAGCAAAGAAAAAAGTTCTAATCCATTTTCTGGATTAGGTGAAGCTATGGCCGCTATTCCTGGTAGAATTATTAAAATTATACTTGCTCTTGCCATATTTATTGCCTTTGCTTTTATTGCATTAAATGTTCTCCTTTGTTTTATTGAGTTTTATCTTACAACGGCTTTATCTATTATTTTATTGCCGTTTGGTGTAAATAGTCATACGTCATTTATTAGTCAGAAATCGTTAGGTGCTGTTGTTAACTTTGGTGTTAAGTTAATGATCATGATATTCCTTCTTGGTCTTATGTCCACGATGATTAATAAAATGGATACAATTACAAATGATGATTATGGAAAGTTGTTTGAATCTGTATTACAAGCATGTATGTATGCTTTCTTAATTTGGAAATTACCTAGTCTTATTTCTGGTATGCTAAGCGGTACACCATCTATGGGTGCATCGGCTGCAGGAGTAGCACAATCTGCTGCTACTGCTGTAGGCGCAGGCGCTACAACTGCTAGATTCATGGGGGCAGGTGGTGCATCTGCATTTAGAGGCATGGTTAATGCATCTCGAATTGGTGGTGATGCTATTCGTGCAGGTGGTGTAGCTGCAGCAAATTCCAATTCTGTTAGAGGCGCTATTTATAATTCAATGAGGGGAGCCGCTAGTCATTTAGGTACCGTTACTAAAGGAACTTATCGACATCAAATTAATGCAGCTAAGAATTCATTCTTAAATGCAGTAGCTCGTGAAAATACAGCTTCTACTATATCTAGAAAATTGTCCAATATTAAAGGATATAAGCGTTCATAAGGTGATGGTTTATGAATAATAATATATATATTACGTTACAACGTATCATCATGGGTGTTTTTATAACACTCATGGTGATATTCAATTACAACACATCTTATGCAATTACGGCTAATAATCACGTTGATATTGGTACTAGTAAAGAATTAGCTTATGATTATGTTGCAAAATATACTAATGAAGATCCACATTATATTGTTGATCGGATTTGGGAAGAAGCAGATCGATATGGAATTTACGATAAAACAGCTTTACTTGCCTTATTTGAAACAGAATCTAGTTGGGTAACTCAACCAGCGGGTGATGGATTAGGATATGGTTTAGGTCAATTAAGTTATGAATATTGGTCAGATTATGATTTAAACTCACAAAATGATATTTATGATGTAACCAAAAATATACATGGTTCTGTTTATTACTATGCTAAAATGCTTGAAGCTGCTAATGGTGACCCTGCTGTTGCTTATACAGGATATAATGGCGGGGCAGGTAATATGGGTGATTTTAGTATCCCTGCAATTGTGGAACATATGAATAATTACATTGCTATTTATAACCGTTTAAAAACAGGTGATCCTGGGGTAGGTTATCAAGCAGGCGTTCCTTCCATTATTAATTATTTTAGTATGAATAATGCACTTAATAGACCTTTAGGCTTAGATTTTTCGTATATTTATAAAATGGGTTCTTCTATTAGAACGATTGTTGATTCTATTGTAGATGGTTGTGTAGTCGCTATTAAAAGTTTGATTCAAATATCATTACCTTTATTAGCAGTACTTGCTATCATTGATTTTTCTATGTTTTCATGGCGTGGACCTACAATTACTGGTCAACTTGATTCGGCATTTTGGACTGGTATGGCTCAACGAATTGTTAAATATGGTTTTTTAGCAATTTTAATTGAAAGTTGGCAATTTATTGTCAATAAAGTATTTATTGGTACCGCAAAATGGTCATATACTACGTTTTCACCAGATACCGCTACTGCTATTGGTGACATAACTGCACCAGATCAACAATTACAACATTTTATTTCATTTCTAAATCCTTCTATGACATGGTTAGGAAAAGTAACTGCATTAGATATGATTAATCATATGGGGTTATTCTTATTGAATTTGTTTGCTACCTATATGGGATTACTTTTAATTATTATATTAATTTTCTCAATCCTAGTTGTATATTTAGAATTTTATTTGTCGGCTATATTCACTGTATTTAGCATATCATTTGCAGGATTAAAGCCCACCAGTTTTATTCCAGAAGGTATGATGAGTCATTTAATTACAGGAACTATCCGATTAATGTGTATAGGTCTTATCTTCTCAATCATGAAAAAGACTATGGTTCTATATACATATGATCCTACTGATATATTTGGTATATTAGGAGCATTATTATTCGTTATAGTTATTGTAGTTATAGGTGTTTTATTACCTAATAGGATTGCTGATGGTCTACAAGTATCAGCTAAATTATAAAAAGGAGGCCCTTTTGTGAAATGTTTATTTGATTTAAAACCGAAACGTTCTATAAAGGATTGGAAACGAAGAGATAAAATCTTTTTTGTTGCTATTGTTCTCCTCATTACATTTAATATTTGTATTGGCTCTGGGCTTATTCATAGTCCATTTTATGTGAATATAACGTCATCAGCGCCTATGGGTGTATATATGATTTCAAGTGATCAAGAATTAAAACCTAATGTATTTGTTATGGTCAAAGAAAATCATAGATTAGAACAATTTTATGGTTCGAAACGTCCTCCACAATTACTATTGAAACATATTGCAGGAATGCCTGGCGATATAATGACAGTTACTGATTCTGATGTTCGAATTAATACAGAGTCATATCCAACATTATCGTATACATCTAATGGTATGCCATTACAACATTTACAAAATGGTATATATACGTTATCTAGTGATGAATATTTTGTAGCGAATATTCCAATTCGTAGCTATGATAGTCGTTATTTTGGCCCTGTTAAAAGAGATGAGATTCAATCTGTAGTTACACCAGTTTGGTTATTTGGAGAAGAGGTGGTTGAATTTGTTAATCAATGGGAAAATGCGAAAAATAGCTAAAGTGATGGTATATACTACATTGATTTTCTCTTTTTTGAATATTGTTCAAATACCTGAAGCATCTGCTAGATTTCATTTTAGAGGGGGAAATGTACATGATTCATCAAGATATAAGCAAATGATAGAATGGGTAAAAAAAGAACAAGCAAAACTTGAACAAATTAAAGCTAGGTTACAACATAGCATTGATACTGTTAAACAAGCTCAACAAGCGATACAAAGTGTTAAATCTTCTATCGATCATGTAATAAAAAATGTTAATACATTACGTTCTAATGTTAATTCTGTAATGAAAATGTCTAATGGTATAATTCACTTAGACTTAAATAATCCAGAAAAAGGATGGGAAGAAGTTCAATATTCACCACAAGATATTCATTATGAATACGATTATATTAAAAAGAAAGTAGATAATAATCATATTGTTGGTAAAGCTAATTTAGAATCTCAAAAAATTGCATCAGGATTATCTTTAATTGCAGATTCGAATAATTCCATAATTGAGTCGCTAAGAAAATTAGGTAACAATACAAACGGGTTACTAGACATTCAAGAGGTTGATAATGAAATGGATATAGTTACTACTGATACTATATTACAAAATACAAAAACTAGAGCAAATGCAATTAATAAAGATTTACAAGAAAAAATCATTCAATATGAGAATGAATTAGCTGCAAATAAAAGAAGAGCTAAAGACTTCCAAGTAACCTCTGATCCTGAACAACGTACTGAAAAAGAAAAAACAGATTTAAAGCGAATGGATGCAGATTCTAAACCAGGTAGAGGCTTTGTAGAGTTTTAATTTATTGATATTTATATAAAGTATTGATATAATATATATAGATGATGAGGTCGTAGAGCACGCCTCGTAAAATAAAAAAAGCTCAATCGATGATGAGGTCGTAGAGCACGCCTCGTAAAATAAAAAAAGCTCAATCGATGAAATAGCCCTCTTCATAATGAAGAGGGCTATTATTATAGGAGAAATAATGAAATATATTTATCTAGATAATAATTTTTATAATCGTCATCCACAAATTAATTATCCTGAAATTCTTCAAAAAAAAGATCGTCCTTACGTGCAAATTGCTATATCAGTTAATAATCAATTATGGGCAATTCCATTACGCTCTAATATTAATCATAATTATGTATTTTGGTCGGATAAGAAAAATAAATGTGGAATTGATTTTACTAAGGCGGTACCAATAGATCATAAAGATATAAATACTAATAGGCATCCAAGTATTCGACAAAATGAGTTTAATGCTTTAAAAGGAAAAGAACATAGTGTAATTAAAAGTTTTAAAGGGTTTATAAAAAAATATAATCATTCTAAGCAGCATCCTAATCTCCCTGAAAGTAAAGTTATATTAAGGTATAGTACTTTACAATATTTTGAAAACTATTTGCTACCTCAAAAAAAAGTACAATTAAATATTGTTAGAAATAAAAATGGACATAGTCTTTAGTATAATAAAGAGTTTATTGAAGAAAATTTATAAAGTCTTTATTTCTATATGGTATTCTAATAAGCGGATGTATTCCATCTGGTTTTTTTTATGACTAAAATTAAGGACTATGATTTAATTACCGTAGATGCGCATAGAATTCAAACTACAATTGATGTATATTTTCAATGGAAAACGTTAGATACTATGTTATCTACTTTAAGCACAAGAGGTATTAATTTCCCTAGTGAAATTAGTGAAAACATTGTATGTTATACTTGTGGTTATTTACTTAATAAGGGTAGTGGTGGTGATGCTATTGATCCTAATGGAAATCGTATCATTGAGATTAAAGGTAGTAGTTCTACTGGCCCATCATCATTTAGTCCTAGTGAACAATTTGACGAATTGGTTTTCGTTAAATTAGACAAACAAAATGATACCCTATCTATTTACTTGACGGGGATTAATAATATTTCTCTTGGAAATATTAAAGTTAATTCAACACAGACATTGAGAGAACAACAACAAGCAGGCAGAAGGCCTAGATTTAATATTGAAGCGAAAATTATTGTACCTTTTAATATTAAACCATCGTTTTTATTTGATTTGAGAAAACGAACTATTACTAGATTATAACCTTAGAAAGGACTGGAATACATCCATTCTTTCTAAGGTTATAATTGCGGCGCGCTGCTTTTTTGTTTGTTTTGATATATAATAGATTGAGTAGAATATTCATCATATAAGAAAGGATTTTATATATGTATACTATTGCTTCTTTCTTTGCAGGAGTTGGTGGTATTGACTTAGGATTTGAACTAACAAAACAAGCTCGCACCATCTATGCAAATGAAATAGATCCATATCCTATACAAACGTTTGAAGCTAACTTTCCTATCAAAGTAGATCAAAGAGATATATGTGATGTTAAGGCTTCAGAAGTCCCTAATATAGATATTATTTTAGGTGGATTCCCTTGTCAGGCTTTTTCTATTGCAGGTTATAGAAAAGGTTTTGAGGATGAAAAAGGTCGAGGTACTCTCTTTTTTGAGATACTTAGAATTATTAAAGCTAAAAAACCAAAGGCTATTCTACTTGAAAATGTAAAAAACTTAGTTAGTCATGATAATGGAAATACCTTTAGAGTAATTTTAGAAGCTCTAAAGGATGCAGGATATCATGTTAGATATGCTGTACTTAACGCTATGGAATATGGCAATACTCCTCAAAATAGAGAACGTATTTATATTGTGGGCTTTAAAAGTAAAAAAGTATTTGAAAAATTCACATTCCCTGAACCAATTCCTTTAAAAAAGACGATTCATGATGTGATTGATTTTATCAATCCTGTTGATGAGAAATACTTGTACACTAAAGGAAAATACAAAGGCGATATATACGATAAACTCGTAGCAGCAATGGATGATTCTAATGCTGTATATCAATGGCGTAGGAAATATGTCCGTAAAAATATGAGTGGCGTTGTGCCTACGTTGACGGCTAATCA
>ERZ773269.554-NODE-554-length-44541-cov-12.294430_pt1 | contig 44541 bp, 60 predicted proteins | sample MGYA00511958_ERZ773269 | MGnify/ENA primary metagenome ERZ773269 (study PRJEB29015, sample SAMEA2737761) | human gut metagenome | biome: human gut; feature: human-associated habitat; material: faeces | place: China | collected 2012 ... | reverse complement strand
GGCCATTTGTGGATTGGCAAACAGAACATTGCCGACGAACGACCCACGGCAGGCGCGTGCGATGAACATCGCGTAGCGATACAGGTTCATGGCATCTCCTTGATGAGTCTTCGTACGGCAGGCATCGAGAAGCCTATCATCATTCAAATCGACGGTGAAACCCACGCATGCTCGACAATACACAAAATCTTCACAAGAGGATTGGGCTTACGCATACGCTCCGCCTGAATAACGGTCCGGGGATGAATCAGGGGCGAGCTAAGGGTTGCGTCTCGTGTTTCCGTCATGATTTCTGGCAAAATAGTGAAGCTGAACATGCGCGGAATCGACCGGAATCGGAAAGGGACTAATCATGCGAGTTCTCGGCAATATCCTGTGGATCATTCTTGGTGGATTGGCCATCGCAATCGGATGGGCATTGGTGGGACTGATTCTGTGCATCTCCATCATCGGCATCCCGTTCGGCATTCAAGCGTTCAAGATGGCGGGACTCACCTTGACGCCGTTTGGCAAAACCGTGCAATACGGCGGCGGAGTCAGCTCTGCCTTGGCCAACATCCTGTGGGTGGTGCTGGTCGGCTGGTGGATGGCGCTCGGCTATCTGGGAGCCGGCGTACTCAACTGCATCACCATTATCGGTATTCCGTTCGGACTGCAATCGTTCAAGATGGCCAAGCTCGCACTCTGGCCGTTCGGCACGGAAATCGTCAACCTGTAGATTCCAAATACTACAAAGCCGCCAAAGCAACCCTTGACGAGGCGGTCACCGGCGTCAACAATTGGATTGACCAGCAAGCCGCCAAGGCCGAATAATAAAACACACATTATGCTGCTGCAGCAGCCAGTCCTTGCAGAACAATGTCATGACAAAGGCCCGAGAAGACGACTTCTCAGGCCTTATCCGTGCCGCTCCTCAGTCGCTTGTAGCGACAGCTCCCCTCAAAAGAGGGGAGCCAGAGAAACACTTATTTTTTGGAGACGTTGAATTTGAACGTATCAACGTTTTTCAGACACCAGTCGCCAGTAAGCATTTCGCCATCTCGTGGATTAAAGGGCACCTTATGGTCACCTCTTCTTGCTTGCAGGGTTGATTATATCGGACCGCCGAGATGCGTCGACGACGTTTGGCGACACACCGGATCAATCTTGTTTGCACAACTTATTTAGTTGTACTATATTAGTTTATGTCGGGAACAAGCCCGACCGGACAATTCAAGAGAGGAGGTGCGATGAGGATTCTGGAAGCGGTCGACACGATTCTCGGAATCGTGGCCAACGCCATCGCCATCATCACCGCCATAGCGGTATGGCACAGGACGCACGGCCCGAGACACGGGAATCGAAGGTAGGCCGAGGGGTTGCGAATAATCCTAGTATCCGCAACCCCTCAACTCCAGAATATCATCGGACGCCATGAACACCAGAAAAACCATAGCCGCCTCTGCAGCCGCGTTCGGCATCGCGTCCATCGCCTTCGGCATCTACGACAAACCACTACCCGCGGGACTGTTCGGACTCGCCGCAGGCATCATGGCCATCGCATGCGGATGGTGGTCGGAATGACCGCCATCTACCTGAGCCTCAAGCAGGTCGGCGAACGCCTAGGCGTGAAGAACGCCGCCGCCTACCGGCTGCCGGAACCGGACGCGATGATCGGGACGACCCGCGGCTGGCTGCCGGAGACCATCGACGCGTGGAACGCCGCAAGGCCCGGGCGTGGGGTCGGCGGAGGGAGGCCGCGCAAACACGCCGAATAACAAGAAAAAGCCCCTCCCCCAGCATAGAAGCTGAGAGAGGGGCGAGTTTGAGTCTCACACCTGAGAATTAATCAGTTTTGACGAAGTGGATTGTATGCGACTCCGAAGCCGCCGGCAATGATGCCTGCGGCGGTGCTGACGAATCCGCCGATGTCGGCATGCCCGAAGGTCATGAGACCCAGTCCGGCCACGGATGCGAACAGGGCGACCACGTAGATGATGGTGCGCACGGTATCGCTGAACACCGGCGTGTAGCCATCGGCGTGCTTGACCTTGTCCACGTCCGCGCTCCAAGCGTCGAGCACCTTGTCGAGATCGGCGTCGGATAGTACGGTGACATTCGGCGTGGTGTCGGTCGTGGTGTCCGGCGTGGCGTCGATTACGGTGTTGGCGGTGATGCCGTTGGCCGCCGCGTCGGCGGAATCGGGGATGCCGTCGCCCGTGAGACCGGCGGTGCCGGCGGTGGTGTTCTGTTCTGTCATGATTCCTCCTTCTATTACTTCAGAGCCTGTTCGAGCCGGGTGGCCCACGGCGCGGTCTTGCTTCCCAGCGCGAGGCACGGCAGGGTGCGCCCGCACTGTTCGGCGACCATTTGCAGGGCCTTGACCTGATCCGGATGGGTCAGATTATGGAGACGCTGGCCGTCAAAATAGACCAAACGGTTCTCGCCGTTGGGCTGGATGATGCACTGCATCATATCCTCCTCATCATTGTTGTTGGTTGTTGCGTCGGCGGTTCCGCCGAGTATCTGGTTCGCGCGTGCGAGCAGCCTATCGACCGGCAGGCCGTTGACGCACCTGTCCGGGCAGCCGAAATGGTCGGTGCCGGGGACCTCGCGGTGCAGCCATACATTGCCGGCGCGATTGCCGGAAGCGTCATGGACGAGCTGTCTCCACCCGTGGCGTCTGGCGATGTCCGCGCACAGTCTGGCCGAAGCCTCGACCTCGGCGTCCGTGACCGGGATGCCCGCCATGCCGCCCTCATGCTCGATGGTGACGCCGCTGCAATCGCTCTGCCAGTTGGCGTCGGCCCAGCTGCCGTCGGCCTCGTCCACCCACTGCCAGACCTCGCCGTCCGAACCGACGCCGTAATGGCTGGCGGCCTGGAAATCGGCTCGGCGGAAGCAGCTGTCGGTGCCCGCCAATCTGCCGACCATGATGTGCAGGGTGATGTGATTGACGCTCAACCCCCGTCGCCCTTGGTAATGATTGGGTGAGCCGCGCCATCGCGCGAAACTAGCGCCTGTCATGCTCTCTGTCCTTCCCGCCCCGCTGCGGGGGCATTGAAAAAGGCCACCTCCGAAGAGATGGCCTCATGTTGAAAATCAGTCCTCCAAAGTCTCGGGAACCACATCCGCACGCAATTCGTCCGGCAGATGCGGCTTCGGATGACGCTTGAGGAAGCCCGGCTCGACGATCTCGCAGAATTGCTGGAGCCAGTGGAACAAGGATCTCGTGTAGGCGGCCAGGGCGAAATATTTCTCCTGCTGCTTTTCCAGGTGCCTGATCTGGCTCTCCTGCGAGTCCACCTGCTCGCGCAATGGCTTGATCACACTGTCGGTGAGGATGTCGCATGCCTGGGCGGCGATCTGCGCCGTGTCCTTGCGACGGGACGAGATTTCGCCGATGATGGCGCCCACTCCCCCGCCGCCGGCAAGGGCCACGATGACGGCCGTCCAAAACTCCGTGCTGGAGAAGAGGTCTGGTGGGAACATCAATCCTCGGCTCCGTCACTGCGCCATGTCTTGATCTCGGTGATGGTGGCGAGCCGGCTGGCGGTGATGGTCTCCGCGTCCTTGGTGTCCATATCCGCGATGACCGTTTCGGTGGCCTGACGGTCAGTGAAGGTGGCGGTCACGCCACGCGAATAATCGCACCATGTCTCCCCGCTGTCATCCTTGTGGTCGAACGTCAGCCCAAGGCGCAGCAGCTGGTAGACGAGCCCGCCCTTCGGTGGCCTCAAGTCGAGGATGCCATCCTTGATGGTCGCGGTATCATTGTCTGTGTTTTCGGAAGCCATTGCTTCCTCCTTCCTTTTTTTTGGTTCCATACGGCGTGCCAGAGCGTGGTCGGCGACAACGTGCGTCTCAACGACGTGCCGTTGAGACGCGACGAATCCCTGGGACTGGCACAAGACGTTCGACTCGGTGGGCGTCGTGTTCGAGGTCATCGACGGCAGGGTCCTGCAATCGCTCGGCAAGTCCGTCTCGCAGGACATGAGCTACGACGTGTGCGGCATGTTCGTGCGCGTCTATGCCTAGAAGCCGCTGACGATGGCGACGCCGCTGATCTCCTGGCTGACCTCGTTGCCGTAGTCCTCGGTCGATATGTACAGGGTCTTGCCGTCCACCAGTCCGAAGGCGCTGCCGACGGGGAGGCCGTTGACGTGCAGGTAGCCGGCGATGCGCGTGTATATGAAGCTGTACGGCAGCGCATTGGTGATCTTGTAGTCCGCGGCCCCGACGTGGGCGGCCCTGACGGTGGTGCTGGCGCGGACAAGGAACATGCGGCCTCCGAAATGGGTCAGCTTGATGGAGAAGCCTCCGTTTCCGCGGCCCTCCCAATCCAGGTCCGGGTTCCTGTGCTGGGGCACGTCGTTGAGCCAGAGCCTGCCGCCGGCCATGGTCAGGCCCTTCGCGTCGAACCTCGCGAGCAGCGACGAGTTACTGTCGAGCACGTCGAACGAACCCGCGCTGTTCAACAGCGCCGAACAGCCTTGGAATTCGCCGTTGACGATGTGGCCGACCCTCACGCCAGCCGAGGTCATCCTGATGCATGACTCCAGAGACCCGACGCGCGACTGCGCGTCGGAAGCGTGGGAGTTGGCCGTGTTGGCCGTGTCCTGAGCGGTCCTCGTCTCCGTCTTCGTCGAGAACCTCACATCCAGACTGTTGTTGTTCTGGGTGATCTTCGACGAGATTTCCTGTGTGACGCCGGTTTTCGTCGCATATGTGCTGGATACCGTGCTGGTGATGGAGTCCTTCGCGGCGGTGATGTCGGACTGCGTGGCCAACGCCGACCCGTGCTGGCCGTTCTTGTATTCCTCGACCACGCCGAGGCTCACGCTCCGGCTGGTCTGGTCGACGTAGCTCGTGTTCGACAGGGTCTCGTAGCCGACCGACGATTGCAGGGTGTGCGTGGAGTCCTCGACGGGCGCGTCCGTCTGGACCGTGGTCTGGTGGCTCCACGAGCCGTCGTAGGACACGTCGTAGTGGCCGCCGCCGTAGCCCCATGGCTGGTAGATCCAGATGTCCACCGGCGTGGTCTCGGTGTACTGTTCGCCGGGATGGTAGGCGAACGCCTTCACCTGCACATTGGCGGCGTTGCGCTGGCGGATGAGGTTCACGCCGTAGTCAGACCTGTGGTTGTTCGACGAGCCGGTCCATCCCTTCTTGAGCATGATCGTGAACTCGCTGTTCTGGTCCTCGCCTCCGTTGGTGCCTCTGCCGGTGTACACGTGGATGGCCGCGACCGACCCCTGTCCGAGGGGCTGCCAGTAGCCGATCTTGTGCCATGCGGCCTTATCGCACATGTTCAGCCCGTAACGGCGCACCGTGCTGGCGGCCAGGTTCGTCACCTCGCTTTTCGGCGAGTACGTCTGGCTTACCGTGCTTCTGAATCCGTCGAGGCTGGATTCGAGCTGGCTGACCCGCGCCCCGGTCGCATAGGTCTGCTGCACGGTCTGTTTGAACCCGGTCACGTCCGCGCTGAGCGTGTTCAACGATTGGACGGTCTGGTCGCCCTTCTTGGCGACCTCGCTGATGCGCGTGCTCAAGCCGCTGGCGGTCTGCTCCACGCTCGACGCCTTGCTCATGGCCGCGTCGGCCTTCCTCGCGTTTTCGGCGACGCTGGCCTTGATCGAGTCCGCGGTCTGCGTCAGCGAGGAATTCGTGGCGTAGTCTCCGGCTGGCTGCAATCCGGTCACGTCCGAGCATGTGACGTTGGCCACAAGCCATTGCGTCGAACCGCTATCCGGCGGCCAGTTGTCGATCTGGAAGTACACGCAGCCGCGGGATTTCCCGCCCGGACAGGTGACCCGCCATGTGGCGGCCATCCATCCGTCGTCCAATGGTGTCGTCGATTCCGCGTCGACATACGTTTCAAATGCGTGTCCGCTGGTCCGCTGCGTGTACCAGATGCCCGCCCGCAACGACAAACTGCCTTTGATCTGCTTGCAGTAAGCGGTGACGGCATACGTGTGCCCCGGCACGACGGGAAAGCTGGTGCCAGCATTAAAATTGTCGCGTGCTGCGAGCAGGTTAACCCGGCTGCCGTTCGGCGCGGTGACATTATCCACCAGCCGCGTGATCTGCGGCTTGTCAGGGTCGAAAAGCTGATTGCACCAGAGATTCGACCCCGAGGACTGTTTGCCCATGTCCGACTTCGTCGCATAGGTCTGACCCACCTCGCTTTTGAATCCGCTGAGATTCTGCTCCAAGCTCGATGTGCGGGACAGCGCATCATTGGCGGTGGTGCTGACCTGCGAGATCGTGGCCTTGTTGCTGTCGGCGGTGCTTTTGACCTGATTCACCGTCTGCACGGTGGCATCCAAGGTCCTCGCCGTCTCGCCGACCTTCGCGCTCAAGCCATTCGCCGTCTGCTCCAGCGTCGTGACCTTCGACATCGCGGCGTCGCCCTTTTTCGCGGCCTCCGTGATCTTCGAGGTCAGGCCCGAACTCGTCTGGGACAGCGAGGATTGCGTGGCGTACGTCTTGCCCGCATCCGACTTCGACAGGTACGTATTCGACACCGTGGTCTCGAACCCGTTCAGATTCTGCTCCAGCGTGGTCTTCTTCGCGTCGGAGTCCGACTTCGTCTCATACGTCTGGCTCACGCTGGCCTTGAACCCGTTCAGATCCTGCTCCACGCTGGTGGCCTTGGAAAGGATCTCCCGGCTGGCGGTGTAGTCGTAGAACCGCCAATTGGTCAGCAGGTAGCGGGCCCTGGGGGGTGTCCTGATCGCGGGAATGACCTTCGGCCACGATTCATCCGACGGAGCCGTCCAATCCTTGACGACGTGATGCCATCTGACGTCCCGGTTCGACCCCACCCCGGCGATATTGAAATCGGAATAGCCCGAACCGTTGGGCTTCCACACGAACGCGCCGATATTCTCGTCAACGTCGGCGGGCATGTCGGATGCCGGCTTCCAATCGAACTCCATGCGGTACGTGTGCCCGGGAATCGTGGTCACCGTCACGTTGCTGGCCTTGTCGTCATACCCGCCGACGCTTTTCCCGTAACTGGTCGCGGTCCCGGGCAGATCCACGCCAAGGGGGTCATCCGCGTTGACGGAGATGTTGTACACCTTGTCGGCACCGGTCGCGAAGCACGGATCCATGAGGAACGAGCCGCTGGTCTGGCGGATCGTCGCCGAGTTCGAATCGGCCGTCGCCTTGACCGTGTTCAGCGTGCTGACGGTCGAGTCCAGGCGTTTCGCCTGCTCGCCGATCGTGGCCGTCAGCCCGCTGGCGGTGGCCTCAACCGAACTGGCCTTGCTCAAAGCCTGATCGCCCTTTTTCGCGGCCTCCGTGATCTTCGCGGCCAGGGACTGGCTCGTGGCCGTCAGCTCCGTTTTCGCCGAATACTTCGCATCCGCCGCCTTGGCGGTCTGGTAGTCCTTCGACAGGGTGGCCGCGATGCCGTTGGCGGTCTGCTCCACGCTCGTGGCCTTGCTCAGCGCGTCCGACGCGGTCTTCGAATTCTGCGTCACCTGCGTTTTCAGCCCGTTGGCGGTCTGCTCCACGCTCGTGGCCTTGGAGAGCGCGTCCGTGGCGGTCTTCGAATTCTGAGCGACCGTGGCGGAAAGGCCCGTGACCGTCTGTTTGAGTTCGGTGACGCTTTTGACGGTTTCGCCGTTGGCGCTGACAGCTCCCTCGACTTTGGTCGAAAGCTCCTTGAGCTGGCTGGAATGCCCGTTGACCGTGGCGGTCACGTCCGTGATGCTTCCGGCGAGCTTGTCGGCCTTCTCGGAGGCGTTCTGCGCCTTCGATTCCGCGGCGTCGACGGAGTCGCGCACCGCCCGCACCATGGTTTCCGTGTCCTTGCGCACCTGCTCGGCCTTCTCGGAGGCCTTGTCGGCTTTCGCGCTAGACGCCGCCGCGTCGGCCTTGGCCTCGTCCATCTCCGCCTGCAGATCGGAGCGCACACCATCAGCTTTGGCGGCGGCATCCTGCGCCTGCTTGCGCACATCATCGATACCCGCCTGCGCATCCTTCCGGACCTGCTCGCCCTGCTTGATAGCCTCATCCGCCTTCGCGGCGGCAGCATCGGCGGCCTTCTGCGCATCCTGCGCCGCCTTGTCGATAGACGAAGTGTCCACGATGGGATGCTGCACGCCTTCGGAATCGATCCAGTTCGCGCCGTCCTGCGCTCCCTTGCCTGCGATGAAGTCGTTGCCGTTTCCGGTCGGGACGCGGATCGTGCCGGTGTTCGAGGTCTGCATCCCCCTCGCCATCGCCATGGCCCTGTCGGCGAGCGACAGCGGCAGAGACTTCGGATCGGGATTGATCTCGATATGCTGCGCCATATTATGGCTCCTTTCGGTCATTTGACGTTCGGGTCGGCCGTCACGTCGAACGTGAGGTCGACCCGGTCGGTTTCGTCGCCCTCCATGCGCATCAGGCGCGAACGGTATACGCCGTCGGGCAGGCTTGGGAAGCCGTCGAGGGCGATCTCCACGGTCTCGCCCGGCCACATGCTTCCGAGCGGGTGCAGCGGCGTGCCGTCCTGGTTGGCGTCGTTCGCGTGGATGCTGCCCTTGATCTGCATCACCGGGCTGCGGTTCGCGGCCAGCATGCCTGCGGCGTGGGCGCGCAGCAGGTCAAGCTGGTCGGTGTCCGGATCCGACCACGCCGTTTCCCTCAAAGGCCACGGCTCGGTCTGCTCGCACAATGACATGTCCTCGCCCATGCAGGTCAGCTGCGCCTTGTCGGTGCCGGACCCGGAGGCGTAGACCCGCATCACCGGGCCGACGTGATCCACCGTGACGTCCTCCAAGTCGCCTCCGAAACGCCGGCAGGCCAAACGGTGCACGCGATCCTGGCCTATGTACACATCGGCGTCGGAACCCGCCTCGAAGCGCAGGCGCACGTGCTGCCCGTCGGCCAGATACGGGCGGAACCGCATATCCGGGCCGCCCTGCACGTCGGACAGTTTCGACAGGATCCCCGCGCAGGAGAGGTTCTGCACGTCGAACCCGTTGTACGTGCGCTCGTGGCCGCCCCTCTCGCCCCGGTACTGCCAGTCGATCGGGAGCATGCCGCCGGGCTTGCCCGTGGTGCACTGCCATCCGACCTCGCTGGCGATGCCGCGCAGGCTCATGCCCGACCAGCTGAACACGCTGGACGTGGTGCCGTTCTTGTCCGCGCCGTAGGTGCCCTCGCGCACCAGGTAGCGCGACGACAGGATCCCCATCGGCGAGTCGAGGCTGAAGCTCGTGTCCAGCCACGTGTCGGTGCGCGGCGTGATCGCCCCCATCATGACCGGCGTGCCGAGCTCGCCCTCCGGGGTCCACGAGCTCCGCCAGAACAACACGACCGAACGCCTGTCGGCGCACACCTCCCGGGCTCGCGCCGATGGCGTCGAACCGGGGACGGCGTTCCACGGCACCCGGATCCCCGAGGCCTCGCCCTCGCCCACATCCTTGCCCCTCGTGGTCGTCAGGGCGAAATCGCCGATGCTCATGGACCAGGAAAACGAAGGCAGATCCAACGGCGAGTCGATCAGGCCGGTCATCGTGTCGGCCAGGTACGCGCGCCACATCACGCGTCCAATCCGCGGTCGATCACCTCGAGCCGGCGACGGTACAGCGTCACCGGATACGTCAGGTACGATCTGTTGCCGTACGCCCAGACGCTGACCTGGTGCACGCCGGCGGGCACGTCAAGATCAAGCTCCACGATGCGGCTGCACATGTACCGGTTCACGTCTATCTCGTCGCACACCTCGTTGTTCAGGCCGCTGCCCGAATGCGCCATATCCCCTTTGATCTGCCCGTCAAGGCGGAACTGGACGTAATAGGATCCCATCCGGGCGTTCGCCGCCTGCCCGGGATCTTCCCCGACCGAGGCGAAGGCCTTCCACCTGAGGGATATGTGCCTGTTCGTGGCCAGAGCGAACGACACCCTGACCTGCTCGTGCCACGCCTGGTCCTCGCCCACCATGTAGGCGGCGTCCACGACGCCGTACGCGATCAGGCCGTTCGCCGCGCCGCGCGGCTTCGCGTAATCCACGCGAGCACCCGTGGCCGGACGGCTCGCGGTCGCGGACGAGCCGGCGGGTGCCTGCCGGTAGGCGATCGGCACGCACCCGGCCGGAGCCGCGCCCCGCGAGCACCCCAGCTGCACCGAATTGTCGGGATCGCCCTGCGAGGCGTCGTTCGCCCTGATCCAAACCACGTCCACGCCGCCCGCGCCGCCCTCCGGCGCCGTGACCCGGCCTCCGTCGCTCCACGCGATCGAATACCCATCCTCCGCGTTGCGCTGGCAGACGGCGGCGCCCGCGCCGACGTTGTATTCCAATCCGCTGGTGCCGGTCACGTCCAGCCCGTAAAGGATGCCCGTGTTCTCGAACAACCCCTGTATGGCCCGCCGATGCTCGACCGGCGTGCAGCCGGCCCCCTTGGAATCAGGCGGCACTCCCAAAGCACCCATGTCAAAACCTCCGGAATCTACGAATCAAAATAAAAAAAAACGGCGGGCTCACATCCACGTGTCACGCAGCTCCACGTCGCACCAGCCCGAACCCGAGCCGGTGAACACGCAACGCAACGCCCCGCCCGCCTCCACGTACGGGAAAGCGCGCTCGGACAGGCTCCGGCCAACCGACACGTCGCCCTGCACGGCCGTGCCCTCACGGCAATCCAAAACGACAGACCCGCTGACCGGAGCCTCATACCTGATGCGCCCGAAACCGGGGAACTGCAGCGTGCAGCCCGCGTCCAACGGCCCGTGCAGGGCGAACACCGGATACGCGCGGGAGGAACCGTCATTGGCCAACGAGCACACGTTGCGCCCGTCGCTCATGACCGCGCCATACGAAACCGGATAAGCCAAGCCCCCGCGATCATCGCCGTACCGGATCCCGCCTGACCAATTGCCCGCGAAGACCGGAAACAACTGGAACCGTTTCGCACGCCACGACAAACGTTCAGGACGAGGACACACGAAATGCAATGTCAGATTGTTCTCCAACAGGGGATTCCACTGCGAGTCGCGGCCCATCTGCGCCACGTAGCCCTCACAGTATGTGTCCTCGTCGCCGTCGACCATGCGCAGCCTGCAGGAGCGGTGCGCCGCGGTGTTGATGCGGCGCATCAGGGAGAGTAGGTCCGCACGGCTGTAGCCGACCGCCTCGTAGTGCACGGTCACGGTGCGTGCCGAATACAGGATATCCGTTTCGGGCACGTCATGCGCGCCGTCGCCCTGGCCGCGTTCGTGCAGCTCCACCTTCGCGTCCGGCAGCGTATCCCAGCCCTCCACGCCGTTGGCGGTGATGTACAGGCCCCGGTCGGGCGAATCCGCGGGGTTGAACCGGCAGACGAGCTCGTCGCCGGCCCACAGCTCCCCGTAACGCGGGCTCAAAGTCCACAGGTCGTTCATCTTGAGAGCCTTCCCACGAGCTGAGCGGCGTTGCGGTACATGATCGACGCCGCCGTATACATGTCATCCGCCGGACGCACGATCTTCTGCTGGAACACGGGCGCTATCGTCTGGTTGACGGTCTGGTTGTTCGTCACCGGCTGGCTCAGCATCATCGGCGAGGGCTTGTAGAACCTCTCACGTGGAATCTGACGACGGTTCATGGCCGCGTACAAATCGGCACCGTAATAGTCGACCGATTTCACGTTGCTGACGAATTCGCCGCTTTTGACGCGCGCGTTCAACAGGGTGATATTGTCGTCCCCCGTGTAGGTGGCCTTGCCGGGCAGCAGCCCCTCGATGACACAGCCGCCACCGGCGTAGCCGCGCATCGAAACCCCGTAGCCGGTGAACAGGCCACCGGTCTTGCCTCCCGGGCGAACGCCAACGCTTGTATCCGGCACGTTCTTTGTCATGTGGGTCTCGATGAAGTTGCGGACGATGTTCGTGGTTATCGTGACCTCCCTCGGGGTTGCCAAGGGTTCGTTGTTCACGGCGCGAATGGCCTGCAATGCCTGATCGTTCTTGCCATAGATGTAGCCGGTCTTGGGATCTATCTGCCAGCCGTTCGCTTCGACCATTTTGTCGAACAGGGGCGTGTTGTTGCCCTTGAGGACGCCGGTCTTGTCGTCGATTTTTGCGCCGCCGGCGATTGCCATGGCGACGTCGAACTGGCTCTTGTCCAAGTCCAGGTAGCCGGTCTTGGGGTCGATCTTCGCGTTGGTGGCGTCGGCGATCTTCTGCATCAGGTCGGTGTCGTCACCGGTCAATCGCACGGTCTTGTCGTCGATTTTCTCGGCCTTGACCTTCACCTTGTCCAGCACGTCGCTGGCCTCGTCCGTGATCGCAATCTTCACGTCGACAGGGTTGGCGGCCTCGCTGTTCATGCCCTCGATGCTCTGACGCAGCTTGTCGGCCTCGCTGCGGGCCAAACCGTAACGGTCTGCCTGAGCTGCGGCCGCGTCGGCGCTCATGCCGGCTGCCGTGGCGTTGGCGATGTATGCCTGGCGTGCGCGCTCGAGGATGTCGCCCGCCTGCTGGGTGGCTGCCGCAGCGTCGCCGTGGGCCTGGCCTTCCTCGAGGATCTTCTGCGCCGTGCTCTGCGCGGTCGAGGCGAGACCCTGCAGCGCGCTCTGGCTGCCATACGCCTGAGACTCGTATCCCGCCAAAGCATTACCGTTGTCATCGAGCACTCGACCGTTCTTCGCGATGTTCTCGTTGAGGTCGAGTATGCCCTGGTTGAACTTGGTTACGGCCTGATCCGCGGACAGCTGCACGCCGGGCACGCTGAGGAAGCCTTTAACGAGATCGTCGATGGCGTCCATCAAATCCTGAGTGCCGGTCGTAGCGCCTTGTGTTGCGTTTGAATATTCTCCAGTGGCGTCAGCAGCGCCGCTGGCAGCACCGGCGACATCATCAAGACCAGATGCCGTCTTGCCGGCAGCAGTGGTGAGCTTCTTGGATTCCTCGGTCAGTGTGGCTTGCGATTGTTTCGCCTCGTCTGCCGATTTCTTGTATTCGCGCAGCGAATCGCCGAGCATGGTCGCCAGCACCGGGCTGACGCCTTTGCGATTCACCGCCTCGTAGAATTCATCGGTCGCCTTCTTGGATCCATTGGCGGCATCAACGAACGTGCTCCACGACACGCCAGCCTCATCGAGCGCATCCTTGAGGGAACCGACGCCGGTGGAGAGCTTGTCCATGAATCCCCAAGTGCCATCATCTCCATCGGCGATCCTCTTCATCATCACGTCTGTCGCGTTGCCGGTGGATTCGATTGCGGTGCGGAATTCTTCAGTTCGAGACTTGGCTTCCTGCAGATCGCCAGCGAATCCAGCAAGCAGGCCGCCAGCAACAGTAAGAGCGATACCCCACGGGCCTCCGAGCAGGTCGATGACGCCGCTGCCCATGGTTGTCAATCCGGTCATGACGCCTGAGGTGCGACTGACGGTGCTGCCGAAAACCTCCAGCTGACGGCTCTGGGTTGAGAACGCCGCCCCGATTTGCGTGGCGCCCGTATACAGTTGCGAGCTCATGGAAATAAGCCGCTGGCCGGGGTCGAGAACCATGCCGAGATTCTTTGACAGCTGGCTGCTGCTCGCGTTCAACGGTGCCATAGCCTTGTGCAATGCGACCGAGCCGCCGGCAAGAGCCGTGAAAAGCACGATGCCCTGCTGCACCGGTGCGGGCAGCTGGCTGAAACCGTCCACCAGCGTGTCAAGCATCTGCACGAGGGAGCGCAATGGCCCTTGGCCGCCTTCGCCGAGGGAAATCATGAGGGATTCAAACGAACCACTGAGGTTCTCGATGTCGCCTTTGAGGTTGTTGTTCCTGGCGGCGGCCTGTTGGGCGGCGAAACCGGATTCGCTCACCGCGTCGGTCCAGTCGTCGATGCCTTCCGCGCCCTGCTCGTAGAGCACGTTCGCGGCTCGAATGGCGTCGGTGCCGAAAATCGTGGCCAACGCCTGATTGCGCTGCTCCTGGGACAGTCCGCTCAGCTTGTCCTTGAGCACGCCCGCCAAGCCGCTTAGGCCGATGAATTTGCCTTGTGCGTCGTAGGCGTTGATGCCGAGTTCCCGCATGAGGTTCGAGGCCTTCGTGCTCGGGTTGGCGAGACTGATGAGCATGGTCTTCAGCGAGGTGCCGGCGTCCGAGCCGATCATGCCGCTTTGGGCGAACGCGGCGAGCGTGCCGGCGGTCTCCTGCATGCTGATGCCGAACGAGTGGGACACCATGCCGGCCTGGTTCAACGCCAGACCGAGGTCGTGCGCGGAACCGACGGCCTTGCCCGCGCCGGCTGCCAGCGCGTCGGCCACCTGAGTAGATTCGGCACCCGTCAGGTTGAACTGCTTGAGGGTGGTGGCCATGAGTTCGGCTGCGTCGCCCACGGCCATGCCGTCGGACGCTGCGAGGTTCAACGCGCCGCTCAGACCGCCGGAGAGAATATCCGACGTGCTGAGACCGGCCTTGCCGAGTTCGTTGATGGCGTCGGCGGATTCGGTGGCCGAGTATACGGTGTCGGCGCCGGCATCAATGGCGGCCTGACGCAGTTGGGCCATCTCATCGGCGCTGGCTCCGGTGTTGGCCTGCACGGTGCTCATGCTGGCGTCGAAGTCCGCCGCCATCTTGATGGCCGCTACGCCCAACGCGGTGGCTGCCACCCCTGCTGCGGCGACTCCGGTGGTGATGAGCTTGGTCTTGCCTCCGGCGGCTTCCATGGTGGTCGCGGCCTTCTGGCTCTCGCCACTGACTTTGGCCATGCCGGCCGTGAAATTAGACGTGTCCGCGAGCAGGCGGACTGTGATGTTGCGGTTCAACCCGCCTGCCATAGCGGCCCTCCTGAGATTCATCTTGGTTTGATTCCCACCGTCAATGCGGACTGCTTCAGCTCGTTCTCGTTCGCATGGTCTTTCTTCCATTCGTCGAGCTTGAGGGACTGCATGAGCGAGATCTGGCAGACGCCGGCCTCGGCGGTGAAATGGAAGGGTGTCTGCTCGTCGTGGCAGACCGAGATGGGCATGCCGCATTGCGGGCACAACGAGTGTTCGTAGTCGTCGAGCGCGAGCATCCATTCGCGTTCGGTCTCATCCCATTCGGTTTCCGGCGTGTAGCCGGTGATGCGCCTGTGCTCGTCCCTTTCCACCCGATACGATGGTTCCCAGCCGAGCCAGCGTTTGTAGCTGATGCCGAGCCTCTGGCAGATTCGCAGTTCCCTTACTGTCTGCGGATTATCCGCGAGGCTGATTCGAGTGCGTCTTTTGGGTCGATGAGCTTCGCATTCAGATCACGGATCGCGTACCAGATCGGGGAAATCTGGCCGTCGGACAGTTCGGTAATGACGTTCGCCAGCTCCTCCACCGGGGTTTCCGGCACGGTCTTCCGGGCCATGAGTTTGATGGCGTCGGCGCAGATGTCCTCGATGCGCTGCTTCGGCAGGCCGTTCTCGGTGACGGTGTTCGCCTCGAGCACCTGACGCCACTGGGAAAGAGGCAGCGCCTCCAAGGTGATGCGGATGGTGTCGTCCTTCACCTCGTCGCGCAGCTTGTCGATCTGCTTGGCGATGCGTTTGGCGGCGGCGTTGCCGCCTTCGGTCACATGCTGCGCCATGGCGCGCTCCAGGTCGGCTCCCAATGCGGCGACCTGTTCGGCCTTCTCCTGATCCAGGATCAGATCGACGTCCACGCGCTTGCGCTTCACTTCCAGAGCCATGATTATCCCTTTCTAAAAGTTTCAGATCGCCTTTCTGGGAATGAAAAGAGAGAATGTCCGTGCGGGGCCAGAAAGGTAAGAGTCCCCGCACGGAAGATTTGTCAGCCGCCGGCAGGCGGTGTCGGTGCCGGCAGCGTCGCCTCGCCCTTGGCGCGTGCGTTCGCGCCGCTCGTGGTGTTGTCCACCACGGTGTCGTAATCCACCATGGGCTTCGCATTGGCGGCGGTGATCTTGTAGCGCCTCTGGAGGCCGGCTGCAAGGGCCTCTTTCACGGTGACGGCCTGCCCGCCATCACGGGCCGTTGCCGTCACCGTCAGAGGCGTCAGCCTTTTGATGGGTCAGCGATCACCGCCGTCTCGGACTCCCAGCCGGGTGCCTTCGCGAACAGTGGTATCTTGCTGCGGATCATGGTGTTCGCGTCCGGGTTGATGACCTGCTTCTCACCGCAGATCACCGATACGACGGTGAGCTTCTGACCGGCGGCCAGCGGCGCGTCGGTGGCCATGCCGCGACGGCGCACGATATAGCCGGCATTGCCTTCGGCCATGAGGGTGACGGCCTCGTTCTGGTCCTTGTGCTCCGTGTTCGTGTTGTCGATGACCTCGATGCTGATGTCGCCGGCGGACTTGCGGCCCGGAGCGCCGAAATCCTGGATCGAGTTCTCGCGCTGGTCGCTTACGGTGTCCTGTGACGGTTCGAAGCTCCAGCCGCCGAGCATGACGTAGTTCGAGATGTCGGTGCCGGCCTCGAGCTCGGCGATGGTCGGTGCCTTGATGTCCTTGATCGTCGGCACCCAGATGGTGGTGATGTTGCCCTCGGCGCTAGTGCCGGGAATCTCTGTACCCAGTTTCATGGTCATAATGTGCTCCTCTTAAAGCAAAAGGCCGCCCCGTATGGGATGGCCTTGAAGACTTTTGGTGAATGATTGGTTGACTATGGTCGGCTCCACGTAAAGCGGAGCCTCAAGACGCGCACCTGGTAGCGGCGCGCGGTGTCATCGGCGGTCAGGCCGGCCGCGTACGCGCCGGAATCCTCCGTGAGGGTGAGCTGGCCGACCGTGTAGCCCGGCGGCCGGGTGGGTGATCGGTTCGCCAGCGCGGGAATCAACATGTCGTCGCACCAGATGTTCACGCTGTCGGCGGTGGTGCTGACGGCTCGAACCTCCAACAGGGCGGAGTGTGCGGTGAACCGCATCGTCTCCGCCGCCACATGACGGTCGGTGGAGACGCGCGCGATGATCCACGGCGGCATCTCCGACTCCAGCGGCTCCTCCTGCCGGTAGACCTTCACGCCGGACGGCATGGAGGGCAGCAGGTCGAGAACCGCATTGGTCAAGTCCATGACGCTCATAATCCGATGGCTCCCATCAGCATGTCGTCGGCGGCATCGGCCACGTATTCGGCGAGCGTGGGGAGCTCCCTCTCCGCAGATTCGTAGAAGTCATGGGTTCCGCCGCCTTTCGCGGTGCCGAAGAACGCGATGTTGGCCAAGTCGCTGGCCCCGCCATCGCGCGGACTCACGTCCGCGTACACGGTGGTGCCGGTGCTGCCCATCTCGTAGCCGATGCCGATACAGCTGAACGCGTAGTTCCATGAGGTCTGCAGGTCGGAGAAGATGACTTCCTTGACGTTCTGCGCGCCCTTCTTCACCGCCTGCGCAACCTTGACCGAAGCCATGGCGTGCGCTGCGGCGACCCTGCGGCCGAAAGCGGTCAGCTCCGAAGCGTCGATTGTCACGTCACTCATTGCTGTTGCCCACCTCCTTCACGTTCCACCGGCATGCGGTGGCGTGCGTCTTCTCGCTTTGAGGCGAGACGAGCCTGAGCCGCCTGCCGACGAGCAGCGGATTAGCGGATTCCGTGACTTCCACCACGTCACCGACGCGAAGGCCTGGAGTGCCGTATGGAAAATGCACGTACAGTGACCAGACCAATGAGACGGCTCCCATCGACTGCGCCGCACTGCCTTCCACATTCTCGGACGCCAATCCGCCTGAAGTCTGCACCTTGCAACGTCCCGCATACACTTGCGTGCTGTCGGGCTTGACCTCGCCCGTGGCAGGGTCTGTCACGGACCCGCTTGGACGTACCACGGTGCATTCGTCGGTCATGAGCGCTTCCGCGTTGGCTCTGGCCTTTGCGAGAAAGGATGCGCTGATTCTCATCGGAACACTCCAATCGAACTGATGTTCGCACCGAAGCGATTGCGCAGGCTGCGTCTGGTCGCTTCCGGCAATTCGGTCGCGTCGATCTGGGTGCCATCATGCGTATATCCGACCTGCGCGTCATCAAGCCTCTCGTAGGCGATGCCGGAGTGGGCGCCGGGGCCACCATCCGCGAGCTGATGTAATCCGGCGGCGACATACGAGCAGACCAGTCTGACGATGTCGGCCGGTATCGGATCCCAGCCACCTCGGAAGGTGACCGTCACAGTCGACGGGATGCCGCCAAAGGGGCTCCACGGCTCCGCCCGGTAAAGCGATGAGCCGAAGAGCCTCCAGTCTTCGATCGGCCGACCATCGACCAGTACTTGGGACACGGCTTGCACCGCCCTGCATGGCAAGTCAAGTTTCCTCGACTGTTCGCCGGGCAGGTCGACGGTCCATTCGCCCATGGTGATCGGACAGCCGGCAGCGTCGCGCACGGCGGCGGATACGGAGTCGAGCAGGCTGAGCGCGACGGTGTTGTCCGGCACGTCGATGCCGTACTTCCGCAGGTCCTGCAGTGTGGCCAAGGCGGTCATGTCAGCCTCCGATCAGACGGTCACTTGCCCTTCTTGCCGGTGTCTGCCTTATCGGCATCATCACCAGCGGTGTCGGACGTTTCGTCCACGACGGCCTGCGGGACATCCAGCAGGGCGCGTCCGCTGGTCGTGGAGAGATTCAGGGTGATCTTGGTCAGGCACTCGGGACGGATGACCTTGGCTCCGTACAGGTCGAGGCCACGCACCATGTCGGCGAAGTCGGTCTGCATGCGCATCGCCTCCACCTTGCTGACCTGCTGCGCGAAGGTCACGGCCGCGTTCGTGCCGGCGAGAATGGACTGGGTGTCCGGGCTGGCGGACTTGCGCGGCACATTGTTGGACTTCACTACGGTGAAGCCGCGCACCTGGCCGACCACGCCGTTGAGCAGAGTATTATGGCCCGCTTCGGTGCCTTCGATGAAGCGGGAGTCCTGCAGCAGCAAGGCGTAGAAGTCTGGGCTGACGACAAGCCAGCGGCCCTCGTCGGGCACGTTCTGCACGTCGAGCTTGCGTCCGGCTTCCACGACGGCTAGATACGCGTCTGCAGGGGTACCGACGGCCACGGTCTTCGCCGGGGTGGCGACGGCCGTGTCCATGAGATTGGCGATATAGGTTTCCACGTTCTTCATCATGTTGTAGGCGGCGGAATTGGTGAACTTTCCGGTAAGATCGGCCTTGGCCTGAGTCTTGTCGAGGTCGTTGACCTTGAAAGCGAAATAGTCGGACTGGTCGATCTTGAGCACGGCGGCTTCCTTATCCGTGGCATCATCGACGGTGATCGCTTGGCCGCGCGTGTACTTGTGCACTGTCACGTCGTTGTATCCGGTGATGTGCACGGTGTCACCGGCCTCACGGATGTCGCCCTCGTAATCGCGGTTGCACAGGCTCGGGAAGACGAGCTTCGCGCGCAGGGCTTCGAGGATGGCGGCGGACCATACCTCGGGGATGAAATTGGTGATTGCCATTGCTGGCCTCCTTACTTACTGCGGCCTGCGAGCAGGTCATTCAGACGGCCCTTGCGGCGCGCCTCGTCGATCTGCTTCGGGGTCATGTTCTTCAGATCGTCCCTGGTAAGCTGTCCCGTCTGATGATCGCCATCGCGGGTGCCCGACGGTGGGATGATTCCCGTCAGGCCAGCATTGTTCCCGCCTTGCGCGAGATACGGATGTGCCGCGACCAAGGCGTCGATCTTGTCGCCGATCGCCTTCTGGTCGTATCCGCCCTGATCGTCAGCGGTCAGGTCGGAGAAGTCGATGAGTTTCAATGCGTCGCCGGGGTTGATGAGCTTGCCGGTTGCAGCTGCTGTGACGTTCGCTTGGAGCACCTGCTTCTGCAGTCCGGCGATGGTGGCCTGCGCGGAGTCGAATTCCGCGCCACGCTTCTCCCAGTCGGCGACCTGCTTCTCCAGGTCGTCCACGCGGTCGGCCTTCTCGTAGGCGGCCTTGAGCTTCGTCTCGAGGTCGCTGTTGACCTTTTTCTGGCCGAGGAACTTGTCGTGCCAGTCGATTGTCGGCTTCTGTGCGCCCGGATCATTGCTGTTCGGATCCTGCTGCTGTCCATCGGACATGATGTGTTTTTCCTTTCATCGGTTGTAAATCTCGCCGTTGCTGGAAAGCCAGCGGCGATACGAGTTCTCGGCCTTGGCCAGCACGTCCGGCGTAACCGGTTTGCTGGGCTGATAAGGATTACGGCCGTCCAGCGCGGCCTCATAGCGGAGTCGCGCGTTCTCGAGGCGCTTCTGCGCCGCGGTCAGCTCCTCATGCCGCCCCTGACGCCATTCGTTGTTGTGGAGCCACTGCCGACGGCGGAGTTCCGGCACTTGCTCACGCCACTTGTCTGGCAGGATGTAGCCCTCGCGCTTCAAAAGTTCAATGGTCTGCTCGCGGGGAAGATTGAAGCTGTAGATGCCTTCCGGCGTGAGCCTGCGCCGCTGCCGCTGCCCGTATTCGTATTTGCGGATCATGCGGCTCCACCCGTATCGGCTGGTGCCTTCGGACGTGGTCATGCGGATGTCGCCGCGTCCGACCGGCCGCATGCCTCGGTGTGCGTTGACGACCTGGTAGATGTCGGCGCCGTCTCTGATGGCCTGCGCGTCGGCGTGGCCGAAGAGCTCGTCCTGCTCCGCCTCGCTCATACGGTTGAAGCGGTCCATCGGATCAGTGATCCAGCCTTGTTTCTCGGCCTTGTCCTTGCCTTTGCATGGTATGGTGCGGCCGTGGCATTTCGGATGGCGCAGGAAGTCGTTGTTGTGCCGGAAGTATTTTCCAGCGAGGATAGCGCATCGTGGGCAGCAGTCGGGTGATTCGACGCGCACGTAGCCGACACCGGAACGCTGGGTGATGCTGACACCCATCGCGCTGATGGATGTGTCCTCGATGGCCTGCATGGCCATCTGGCGGAGCGTCCGGCGTCCGGACCGCATGGCGTCTATCGGGTCAAGTCCTGATTTGATGGCCGAAAGTGTGTGCGTGACCGGAATGTCGAAATATAATTCGAGGTCGATGCCGCTCGGCGCGAAACCGGCCCCGAAGGCGAGTGGATTCGCGATGCCGCCATCGGGACGCACGTAATCGCCCTGTTCTGCGAGCATCAACGTGGACGAGTCCATCGCATCGCTCGCCGCACGCGTCTGCAGGGCGGCGAAGAGCGTGATGAAATCGACGTTCGTCCGATTCCAACTGTCACGCACCCGCAGCGGATCCACGCCCTTCCATGCCTTGTCCGCCGCCCTCACGGCCAGCAGGCATAGTCTGGCCAAAGTGTTCCGGCTATCCGACAGGCTCTCCAGCGTCACCGTCATCAGATGCACCTCCGACCCTTAGGCTGCGTGCTATCTCGGCCATCTCAGGGTCATGGCTCTCGTCGTCCACCATGCGCATGATGCGTTTGATGTCTTCCGGGCTCTGGCCCATCTGCTCGGCTATCCACTGCAATGGATAGCCGAGCTGCTTGTATTTGAGCATCGCGTCAGCCATCAATGCCTCGCTGCGGTATTGCGGCGTGGCGAACACGACCTTCGAATCATCGAGGATCCGGGCGGATTCCTCGTCATCCTCGAGCATCATGGCCATCTCGCACAGTTCACGCACCGGCTGGCGCATGAAGCTGATGCGCTCCAGCGTCTTGCTCACCAATCCAGCTTCGGCGACCTCGTAGCCGGTGGCCGGCACCTCGGCGTTCGTCAACAGGTAATGCCCGGGCGTACGGGTTTCGGCCGCGATGTGCTCGACGGCCTTCTGGATGATCGGCAGGAAAGCCTGCAGGTTGCTGGCGGTCCACTCGCCAATCGACACATTATCGCCGGTGATCTGCATGATGCGCTCCATGACCTGCTTGTCCAGGTTCGCTGGGCGTTCGCCTACCTGCTCGCCGGTGACCTTGTCGAAGACCGGCTCGGACAGCGAATCACCGCCGAGGATCACCCTCGCGGGCATGGACGCGAAATCCAAGGCGTTGAGCGTATACGCCCAGCAGACGTTGACGGCGTCCTGCATCGATTCGACCTGCTCCACATCGCTGATCGGCAGATCGTCCAAAAGCATCTGATTGCGGAATTCAACCAACGGGACTCGACCGAGAGGATTCACGCGCGCGGAGTCCGGCACGAACCGCCAGCCATCCACGCCGGGCGGCAGACGATTCCTCTCATCGTCGCCGCCCGCACGCACCCGCACCACATCGAAGACCATGTCCGGCAGCAGCAAAGTGCCGAACTCGTGCTCCTCGTCGTATCGGACCAGCAGCCCCGCATCGACCTCGCCAGTGAGCGGGTCGTAGTGCACTGCCGCGCTGTCCGGATGCTCGAAGCTGATGCGCGCCCTGCCGTCCGGCATCGACGTGACCAGGCCGAACGCACGTCCGGTCGTGGTCATCATCAGCGCCGTCTCCTGCAGTTTGCGGTCGCAGTCGTTCCGTTCCCACACCCGCATCACATGCGAATCCAATTCGCGATCGTCATACGGAATGAATCCCCTGAAATGGATGCGTTCGACTGGTGCCTGCGCGACCGGCAGACACCAGTTGTCGGCGAAGCCGCTGAACCGGTCGGCCATGTAGCGTTTGAACTCGTCGGACGCGAACTTCAAGGTGCCGCGTTTGCCGCGAACATAATCCGTATGCTTCCTGATGTCCGGCCGACGGTTCTCGATCTTCAGAGCGAGCAGATTCGCCATGCGATTCACGTCATCGGCGGTACGAATCATCTCTAGAACCCCCTCGTGGTGGAGCCTGTAAGCAGGTACGCCTTGCGTTTCCTGCCCCAACCAGCGGCGCGCGCGTCGCAAGCCGCCTCATGGGCGAGCACGCTTGTCACGGCCGCATCGATTTTCCTTGTCTGCTTCGGTTTGCCCAAACCGTAACGCTCGCCCGATTTGGCGAATCTGCGCGCGTTGCGCATGTGCGTGATGGTGATCGGACACCCGTCATGCGTGATCGCATGATGCTGCAGGTCGGATTCGAAGCGTTTCAACGCCTCCCAAACCGCGGTGATGCGGCTCGACCCGCTCATCGCCCAAGGAATAAATTTCTTCGGGCCGTATCTCGTGTCCCACGCCTCGATCTGCGATTCCCACGACACCTCGTCACGGAAACCCGGATCGCAATAGGCGCGAATAACCTTGTATCGTTCGTTGAGCTCGTCCATGGCGGCATTGACCTCGCTGCGCGGGATGCGTCCGCCCCATGTTTTCGGATTCCAAATCGTCGGACGGCGATCCTCGCCGTACCGTGGCGTGAAGATAAAACCCTCGCGCGTCTCGGCCTTGATGCATGTCCAGTCGTCGTTCTCAGATCCATCGAATCCAAGACACACCTCGGCGCCTTTCGGCGGGTTCTCAAGCCAAAGCTCATGTTCCTGCATAGCAGCTCTCCCAGAGTCCATCCTCGAGCCATGCTCCACCGCCCTGCACCATTCGGTTGCCGAAGAAGCGTTCCGCCTGTGCGGGATCCTTCTCCATGAGCGCCTCAGCCTCCGCCTCGACGGAATCCAAAGGCACCCACGGGCTTCCGGCGTAGACCCATTCGAGGATCTTGCGGCGTTCGCGCCGGTTGTTGAAGCTGTATGGCGTACCGTCCTTGTGCCGCAGGTCCGGGTTCAAATCTGGGTTGCGGTAGAAGATCCACACGTCCTTACTGGCCAATTCGAACTGCTGTTGGGCGTAACTGTTTTCCCCCGGGTCGTAGGCGTTGGTCCAGAAGTGCGTCCTGCCGCCCATGCCTGCGGCGCCGCGGCGTTGGGTGTCGGCCACGTCGAGCATGCCGTTCGATTTGGTGTACAGGCCGGCCTCGTCCTGTTCCGCATCCGAAATCGGATTACCCAAGCGGCTGGTTGCCGAGGCGGTCACCACATCGATGCGGTCGAGATCGAGATCATCGTCGTCAAGGTTGATTCCGGGGCGAAGGATACGAATAAACCCCTCGCGCACCTTGAGCAGCTGTTTCAGCGGACCAAGCCTGATCATGGCGACCAATGGACGGTAGGCGTTGCGCACCTGGTCCTCGGAGTTCGCGGTCAGCTGTATCAGCGGCGATGGATGGCGCATGCCCTTCGGCTCGCCCGAATTGTAATGGTAGACCCATCCGCAAGGGCAGCCGTTGTCGGAGCAGCGGTACACGTCGCCGGGCTTCGCCCAACCGGCGAACACGACCGGACCGCAGGCTTCGAGGATGGCGCATGATGCCTCGGTCGGCCCCTTGCCTGTCTTCTGCGGGCCGATGCAGCCGGTCAGACGATATTTGAAGGCTTGGTTGAGAACCAGTGGGTTGTCCACCGTGACCTCTTCGGGCGGGATGAATTCCGCGTCCCCGCGCACCCTCCAGCGGTGTGCGGCGTACCAGAACTGCCAGTCTGACCAGCAGAAGGGCTTGCCGCGGAGAATACCGTCCGGTTGGCGCACGTGACGCCGAACCCACGCATCCTGCAGGTCTGCGAGCGTCGGGAAGTCGATAATCCAATCGTCGGCCACGTCACGCCCTCAAACGGCGCGGGAACTGCACGATCTTGGTGTTCATGCCGCTCTCGGATGCCTCCGCGTCCGTGGCCGGCACCTCGTGGGCGGCCATGTCGACGTTGTCCTCGGAGATCTTCCAGCCGAGCGCCTGCAATCCGGCCTCGGACAGGCCGATTCGGTCCTCGAGTCTGATCCTCACGGCCACGTCAGCCGCCTTGGCTGACGGGCTCTCGCACACCACGCATTCGCGGACATACGAGGCGATCTGGTAATGCAGATACTTCAGCTGTGGCTGTTTCCACGCGCGCGCCTGCGGTAGACGCCACAACTGCCTCCACAGCTCGGACTCACGCTCGTTCCACGATTCCGAACCGGCCCTGTCCTCGATCCATTCCTGCGAGTCCTTGTCGAAATCGCGGAGCACATACGGCGGAAGCGGGAACTTCGGCGGATGGCCCTTGTATTCGGTGTTCGGCAGGCTGCGCAGGGTGTATCCCCTGCGTTCGCTGGCGCCGCTCGACGGATCTGGCATCGGGCCAGACCTGACGCGTTTTCCTCCTCTTGGCATGGCTCCTCCATCGTCGGACGGCCTTGCGCCGTTCCTTCGCTGTGGGACGCAGGGCCTTTCGCCCGCCCCCTTTGAAACTTTTGAACTCTCCGCACCTCGGAGACAGCTCTCCGGCGGTTCCACTACCCAAACTTTTAGGGGGTATCCCCGTGGGTGTTTTGATGGTTTGCTTCCGTTTGTTTTGCAACGGTTTTTGTTTGACTCGCTTGCTGCTGCGATGAGTCGCGAATCGAATCGAGAAGACTTGGTCGCTTTCGTCTTTCGTGTCGTTCGACGTGAGCGGCTGGCGTCGTTGGCTTGGCTTCGATGGAATGTTTTGTTTTGGTGCCGAAGCCTGTGTGTGTCAGCTGAGGTTTTGTCTGTTGTTGAAGCCTGAAGGTTTCGTCCTCGCGGTCTTGCTGTCGTGGCAGCGCTTGCACAGGCCGCGCATGCGTTGCGGGTCGTTGGGGTCCAGGCCTGCTTCGACGAGCTCGATGCGTTCGATCGGCCAATGGTCGGCTATGGTGCTGGGGGCACCGCATAGGCCATGGTGCCTCCCGCATCCGCCCGGCCCGTCGCCGGGACAGACGCACCGCGGGTCCCTTGCCAGCACGCGGGCGCGTGCGAGGCGATGCGCTTTCGACGTGTATGGATTGCGGCCTCGTGTCCGGCGCTTGTCTTTGGCTTTCCTACATTCGTCGCACAGCGAGCCGGAGGAGACCAGGTGTGGGCAACCGGAGGTGGAGCATACCTTGTACATCAATCCCCCACGACGGAAAGAAGTAGAACGGGTTCCGGCTAGACCTATTAGCCGGAACCCCTCCGCCAATCCTATATTCCATGGAACATCATGAGCAAATCAAGAATACTGGGCGTCATGAGCATGCTGTTCGCCGTCACATCTGCCATGTTTGCATCGGCGGGACAACCCTACGGGGCTGCGGGATTCGCCGTGGCCGCCGGGCTTGCCGGCCTGTTCGCGGGCTGGAGGCGCAACGATGGCGACTGAATACCTCGGCGTCAAGCAGGTCGCCGAACGACTCGGCATCACTCCGGGTGGACTGCTCAATTTGAAGTTGCCGGAGCCTGACGTGCTGATCGGACGCACGCGCGGCTGGCTCCCCGAGACCATTGACGAGTGGGACGCGAAGCGTCCCGGCCGGGGCGTCGGCGGAGGCAGGCCCCGAAAAAACAAGTGACTGGCATACGCGGTTGGCTTCGAACCAACGACCTGCGGTTTTGGAGACCGCCGCTCTACCCGTTGAGCTACGCGCATAGGCGGATATGCGAAGAGCCCAACCGTCTGGGGTTGAGCTCTTCGACACTAATCCACTGACATTATGCGGTTACAGTCAGCTCTTTGTCAAGTTCGCCGCCTATCACGAGCCGGTACACGTCGCAGTAGGCGAGTCCCTGCGGACTGTTCCGCAGTTTGCCTCGGCTGACCCACACGTTGAGGGTGTTTCTGCGCACGGTGATTCCCGCGTCGGTGAATGCCTTGGCTATATCTGCCGCGCTACCTCGTTTCGAGTCGTCCCAGCAGAGTTTTTTCAGTCGCCGGAGTTTGACGGTCTGCACTCGCTGTTCGGTGTTGCAGACGGGGCACGTGACCCATTGGTCGTTGGTTCCGGCGGTTAGCATGGTCTCGCATAGTTCGCAGGTGCCGATTTCGCGGCGTTGTTCGGGCGGGTCCAGGGCGAGGTCGACCTTGCGGGCAAGGTTGTTGACGGCGTGCATGTAGAGGCCTGCGTCGGGGAATGTGGCGAGTTTGGGGTGTCCGGCGCATGCGATGAGCGTGGCCTCGAGGTCCTCCATGCGTGGATCCTTGTGCCAGTCCAGGGCGTCGATGCCGTCGAGGCAGCGCCATAGTTCGCGGACTGAGGCGTCGAGCATGTCGATCAGGTCGAGCATGTCGAGCCTGATTGGAGTCGGTGGAGTGGCGGTCTGGATCCGCGCGGGTGAATGGCCGCCCGGATGCAGGGTTGCGTCCAGCGAGTCGTGCAGTGGCGTGATGTCTCGCGCGAGTCGCAGGAGCGTGCCGGCGAAACGCAGCTCGCATGCCTCGCACAGTGAGTATCCCTCTTCGGTTATCGTTTTGCAGTTCTGGCAGTTCACGTTAGCCCCTTCCGGCTGGTCGGCTAGAATAGTGTTTGCTTCTTGCCCCGGCCGACCTTGTTGGCTGGGGTTTTCTCATGCTTGAGCTGGCTGTACGGCATATCCCATATGCGTTTGAATTCGGCTATCTCCTGTTTCGACAGTTTCGGCCCACCCCACGGTTTGCCCGGCGGCCGCTCGCGGCTTGGTGGTTTGAACGGTTTGACGCTTATCCGGGCGAGATGGCACATGTGCATGGCCAGATACTGGCCGTCCGGCATGATGCCCGCGCTGCCGCATGTGCTGCGCAACAATGGGTGTCCTACGGAGGGCAGCCATGTGACGCGCGCCACTGGCCTGCCCAAGATGATGGCCACGGTCAGGTCATCACCCTCAACCAACCCGCAGTCCCACGTCTCCCACACGTTTTCCCGATCCTGGATCACGTACAGGCCGCAGCCATCGCAGACGGTGACCACGAGGGGACTCGTTTTCGGGATGAACGTGCGCAGCCATGCGGGCTTGCGTTCACGGGCGCGTGGCCTGCTCACTCCTCCATTGCCTTTCTTCTTGCCGCGTCGAACGCGATTCTGATGATGTTCTCCAACCACGCGCCAGGGAGCGTGATGAACTTTCTGGTTTCGTCCATGGCGGCGGCAATCTCCTCTTCGGTGATTTCGCGTGACGCTCCGGCCTTGTATCCTTGTCCCCAAGCCCACTGCAGGCCACTGTCGATGTACGACGGGTCACGCTGCTTCTGTGCCGCGATTTCACTGCCGATGATGCTCATTTGCCCCCCGTTTCGTTGTTGATTGCCGTTTTGATTCGCATGCACAGGTCGAACGCCTCCTGCCATCCGGCCTGGTAGCCGATGACGAACGCCTCGGCCGGACTGTCGTTTCCCAGACCCGATGAGGCCAGCACGTTGAGCGCCTGTTGGGTGAGATCAATCGGTTCGCCCATGAGTCGCCTTCCTGTGCTTGCGTTCCTGCCTCCACACATCGTGCAGGCAGAAGAACATTTTGATCGTGCTGATTGATTCCCAGAATCCGTCTCGCGGGTCGTAGCACCACCATTGACCGCAGATCGGGCAACGGTAGTAGCATCCTGGCCCGTGCGGGTCACATCGTTGGCTCATGCTTCCTCCGCGTCGCCCAGGATATGCAGGGCCCATCTGCCCAGAATGTCCAATACGGGTTTCCGTACGGATTCGTCGTACATCATGCGGGATGGCGTCTGTACAGGTCTGACTGTCCTCCGGTTTCGATGCTGCCGAGGGTGACGGTGGTGCCGTCTTCCTGGTCGAGCATGATTCTGATTTTCTTCATGACCTCTCGCTTTCCGTATAGCAGTTCGCGTCGAGCCAGTCGGCGATGGTGCGAAAATCATTGGCCCATTGGATGCGGCTTTCCCGTTCCTTCTCGTCCTTGGGTGCTGGTTTCGGAATGTCAAAATCGAGTACCGAGTATTCGGATTGTTTTAGGAAATGGCTGCGGGCTGGTCTGCCTCGATGCTGAGGGACTTGCCTGTAGTTGACGATTTGGAGGATGTGCAGCATCTCCAATGCCTTGGCCGGGTCGAAGTTCGGAGTGTCGGGATTGTCGTCGAACCGCTGACGCAGCTCGGGCACTGTGCCTTCGCCGTTGCCGAGTTCCCATGCGGTCTCTTCGATTTGCTCTCTGAATGTGAGTGACATTTTGGGCTCCTTTGGTTTGGGAAAATCTAGTGTCGTTGAGGGGTGTTTTTGGTCTTTCCGGAGGGGCGAGCCGTAGTTTTTCCCACACCCGGACACACACGTAGTGTGTCCGGGGAGTGTGGGGAAAAACTAGACTCGATGGCTCAGTTTTTCCGGGAAAAACTCGGAAAAACTGGGAAAAACGGGAAAAACTAGATTTCGAGGTGGTTTTCGTCATCCAATTCACTCGCCTCCTCCCTGCTCATACGGTCCACATAGGCGTCGGATTTCGGGTCGTCTATCTGCCGGTACGGTCGGACGGATTTGAATATCGAACGATTGTTGCGTCCAGAGCGGTTCGAGACGAAACCCTCCTGCAGGAGCAGGCTCACGGCTTTGCTCATGATGGCGGTACGCGCTCCGGAACCGTCTTCCTTCAGTGCCTTGAACAGTTCGGACTGGTTCGGTTCTTCGAGTGAGTCCTCCAGCATGCGGCTGATGCGTTCCATCAGTCCGGTGGGTCGGAAGTCGTCGCGTTTCGTCTGCCGGTCTTCGCTGGGCATCATGTTGGGTCGTGCGATGGTGACGCGCATGAGTTTCGGGTTCGTGCTGTTGATTTCGATGCGGGCGGCTTCTCGCAGGTGTGAGCCGTTGCTCCAGTTGACGGCGCAATGCTCCTCGATCTCCGAGATTCGGTCCTTGCCGCTTTTGATGACGATGGTGCCGCGCACGCCCTTGCCGACGGGTTTGGTCATGTCCACGCTGTAGCTGATGCCGTCGATGAGGGCGAGTTTTTGCATCGAGCCGCCGGCGTAGCGGCCTCGATTGTCTTTTGACTTGACGACGTGGTCGATGAGTACGACTGCCGGCCCGCAGGCGCTGATGAGTCGTGGCATGGTGTTGTACCAGGTGGCGATGTCATCGCCGGAATTCGAGTCGAGTCCTGCGTAGGCGAGGCAGCTGGTGACGCCGTCGACGATTGCGAGCGTGGCGGTGTCGGCGTAGTCGAGGGTCTCGCGCCAGCCGCCGAGACTGGTGGGGCTGCTGGGCTTGGCGCTGGGGCGCACGTAGTGGAAATGCGCCACTATCTGCTCGCCGGTCACGCCGAGCAGCAGCAGTCGCTTGACGACGTTGCGCGCGCTGTCCTCATAGTCGATGTAGATGACGTCATGGTTTTGCTTGAGTTCCTGTGCGGCGGCTATCTGGGCGATCATGCTTTTGCCGCAGCCGGGTTCGCCGTGCAGGTCGTTGACCGCGCCACGGTAGAAGAGTCCTTGGCCGTCCTCGCGTTGGAACACGGTTGGCGTTGGCGGCAGTTCAACGCCGGACGCGAGCTGGGTGAGGTCTTCGAACTGCCAGCTGGACGAGGCGTTTTTACTTGCCTCGTGACTTTCCATTGAACCGTTTTGAACCGGTTGAGGGTAACTTTCCGCGTATGTGCCACCCTGGTCGGGCTCGTCGAATTCGCCGGGCGTCATGCGTTCGATCTTCGACTGTTCGCATGGGTCCGCGCGCGACTGTATGCCGTTGACTTTCTCCATCGCGCCGCTGAGAAGGCGGCCCCATTCGCGTGCGGCCTCGCGCTCCTTGCCCTGACGGTCGGGAGCCACCTCCTGAATGAACCGGGGTTTGAGCTGGTTGATGGCGTCCAATGCGCCGCGATGGCCTTCCTGGGCGAATTTTACGAGCGCCCAGACGGCCTGCAGTGTGGTTTCGTGTCGTGAGCCTTTGGACGCGGGGTTGTCGAGCGTCTTGTTGAGGAACGTGTTGATGGCCTTGCACATGCGAGTGTCGTAGGCTTCGCCCTGCGGCTGGGTGAAAGTGGTCGAATTCGACGCCTTTTCCCGGTCGGGCTTGCGCAGGTAGTCCACCCAATTCCACGGCAGGGTCGCCAGATCGCTGATGCGGGGGAGCGTGCTGGCGACCCTGCCGCTGGGCGTGTACCAGCAGTACATTTCGCCACTCGGGTGGATGGACGGCCAGACCACGCTGTACCTGTGGCCGGGCTGCAGCACGTCGACGCCCTCGATGGCGCCGCCCTTCCACATGAGCCCCTCGGGTACCTTGTAGAACAGGTGGCGCGCCGGCGAATCGATGCCGTGCGACGTGCTGCTCCACGTATCCGGCAGCGCGCCCAGCTCCTGTGCGAGTTCGCTGATGCCTTTCACGCCGTCGGCCTTGACCTGATGGCCCTGCGCCGCGTCGATGTCCAATACGAGCACGCCTTCGGGGATGACGATGCCCGTGTTCGCGTTCGGGTTGGCTTGGCTCCACAACTGTATTTGTTCGTCGGTGACGGGCTTGCGGCTGCGCCCCGTGAAACCCGCCGGCGGCGGGGTCTTGCGTCCTTCCGGCAATGGGATGACCTGCATCCAGCCGGCCGCACGATACTGAGGTGCGGCTGCTGCGTATCCGTAGATGTCGGCCATCCTCGAAACTCCTTTGACGTGATGTGAAAATGTGTGTGGTGCCGTGCCCGTCGTCGCAACAGGGCCGGCCGCTTGGATACGGCGACGGCAATACGGGACTCAGCCTTTATCCGAGTCCTTGGTGTTATGCCAGCCTGCGAGCACGAGCTTCGATGAAAGCAGCTCGATACTGACGGGCGACAGACCTTCGGGACACAGGTCGACCTCGCTGATCTGCGTGGCCAGCTGCTTCTGCTGGTTCTGCATATACCTCAAAAGCTCGTCCATCAGAATTCACCGGTTTCCAATTGCTGTTCCGAACCTCCGTGGTTCTGCGGCTGCGCCTGGTCAGTGACGGCCGTGACCGCCTCGACAGGCACGCCCAACAATGCGGCTATCTCCTGCGGGCTTTTGCCCACGGCCTTCAACTGGTTGACCTTCATCGGATCAGCCTGCTGCTGTGGCTGGCCGAGCTGTACCGGCTGGGCGGGTTGCTGCGGCTGCTGTTGCGCGGGAGGGTTCCACGGGTCCACCGGAGCTGTCTGATATCCCTGATTCGGGGTCTGCTGAGGCTGCTGTGGCGCGTACTGCTGCTGCGTGTAACCTTGCTGGGGTTGCTGCATGACAGGCTGCTGTGGAGCCTGCTGGACGGGCTGCTGGGGTTGGCCGCCGTTGAGGAGATTATTCACGCCGTTGGCGGGTTCGATACGGAACGAGAAGACCTTCGGCGGCTGGGGCGCGTTGCCGCGTTCGCCCAACCCGATGTAGGTTTCGGTGATGGTGTCGCCCGGCTTCGGGGTCTTCACGCCGGCCTGCATGCAGGCCTCGCGGAACGCCTTCAACTGGATTCCCCAACCTTTGACCCAGAGTGAGCGGCGGCCGTCGTCGTCCTCCACGCTCGGGTCGCGCAGTTGGGTCTGGATGATGACGTGGATCTGCTCTTTCGGACGCCCGTTGTTCCAGAACGCCGGCTGCTTGGTCTGGAAGTCGTTGACCTGCGTGGTCTCGATTTTCTCGATGACGCCGGTCACCGTGTCCCCCGGCTGGCTGTTCGCGCCGAAGTAGGCTTTGGCGCTGTTGCCGGCGAGCAGCTCGCCGAGCGAGCTCAACTGGGCGGGCTGACGCTGCTGCGGCTGATAGCCGTACCCCTGCTGGGAGTAGCCATACTGTTGCTGTGGTTGCTGACCGAACATAATCGTTTTCCTTTCGTTATTCGGTGAACTGGTATTCAGGTTCAATCAATGGGATGAGCTGGAGCCATTTATCGGGCACGTCCGGCCACGGCTTCTCGTCGAACTCGGGGAGCGCGCTCATGTCCGGCCACACGCGGCCCTTGCATGAGAAGCACTTGTCGGGGCCAGCCGCGGGCAGTTGCTTTATCCAGCTGTCGCGCACCTCCACGCCGTCCGCCTGTTCGATGATGTCCATGAGGTTGACGAGCAGTTGGGCTCGGGCCAACGCCCATCTGCCGGGCTCCGTGTCGAACCTGGTCTCCCATGGCAATGCGTCACCCAACGAGGTCTTGTTGCGGGGCAGGAAGTAGATGCAGTTGCGTTCCACCCGCTCGCCCTCGTTCTGCAGTCCCATGCCGTAGAGCGACGCCTGTATCCGGTATTGTTGCGATGGGCCGTGGGCCTTGACCTTGGTGACGGTTGTGTTGCCGACGATCTTCCAGTCGATGGTGCTATGGGTTTTGCGATCCCAGAGGTCAATCGAACCGGTGACGTCGTAGCCGCCGTGCAGGCCCTGCAATCGGCCCACGGTGACGCGATATTCGCTGCGCCAGCGCTCCCCAAGTCCGGTCACGTTGTCCTCACTCGTGTAGTGGAACTGGTGCGCCGGCTCCTTGTCCAGCTCGCGGAACATCTGCTCGAAGTGCGCGTGCACGCACGTGCCGATGAACGGCAGCCAACCCGGCGAACGACGCTCCGGCCAGCCCGCCAGTTTCGCCGCGAGGCAATGCACGCAATCCGTTCCCAGTTCGGACGGGCCTATCTCACGCTGCAGCTCACGCGGAGCGTTCTGGATATCCGCTTCGATGAGCTGGCGGATCTCCGGCCACAATCGTGGTTCCTCCATCGTGTCCGTCTTGGTTTTCGGCGTTGCCGGCGGCTTGCCCATATCGGGTGCCGACTGCGTCATGGGCGGCACGTCGACGGGTATCGCGTCACCCTGCTGTTGGGCTTGTGCGACGGCGAGAATGACGTCATTCATGCTCATGGTTCCACTTCCTTGAGAAGGTCGTCGATCTGTTTCTTGAGGCCGCCCAGTGCGGTCTGGCTGAGCCGTACGATGGCCACCGCCTCGTCCGATTCGAAGCGCAGCGTGTAAGCGCGGTCGCCGTCCTTCGCGATGGTTGCCGATACGCTGCCGAAGGTCATCGAATGAATGGAACGACCGGTCTTGCCGCCCTGTTCCAGCTCATGGGTGGCCTTGCAGATGCGTTTGGCGACCTCGAAGCCCAGATCAGTGATGCGCTCCGAACGGATCACATACAGGTCGTCGGTCAGCTCGTCGCCGTCCTCGTCATGCAGGTCATAGTCGGCGATGACGTTCTCCACGATCTGGGCGATGCCCTGGCTTGACAGTTCCGCGCTCATGAGACCACCACCGTGGGCTTGCCCGACACCATGTAACCGCTCACCGCGTCGGCGGTCAGCAGTTTCTCCAACTGGCTGAGCGGGCGCGGCTTCAACTGGTAGGCTCTGGGGTATTTGGCTGCCGGGTAGGCTTTTTCGAACGTGCCGGCGTTGATGCGGCGCGCGCCCGGCTTGACCTGCACCTTCAGGTTGCCGGCCTGGTAGGTGCCGACCGGATGCGAGTCGAGAATCAGGGATTTGAGATTGTCGATTTCCTCCTGTCGGCTGGCGATCTCGGCCTGCAGTTCGACGATGCGCGCCGCCTGCGCCTCGAACAGGCCCTGTCGCAGGCCCTCGTCTGGGTTTTTGGTTTCGATTTTCTTGGAATCCGGAGTCAACACGTTGTTGTCATTCGCAGTCATTTGGTTTTCCTTTCACGGTGACCTGGGCGTAGGTGGGGTACCACGCCGTCTGATGGTTCGGGTACCGGTTCGCGTGCCGGGTGCAGGCGCTGATCGCGTCGGACAGGCCGGCTATCGGCCCCAATGGGCCGCACGTCCTGCAACGCGGCATATAGTTGCGTCGGTCAGGCATCCTGCGCGTCCTTGGCCGCGTCGGCGATCTTCGAGGCCGACGGGTAGAGCGCCGCCAAATCGGCTGGCATGTTCTCGTCTTCGATCAATGCTTGGGTGATGTAGTCGGTGTGGTTCATTGGATTGTCCTTTCAGTTGGTTGGGTTGATGATTTCGCTGATGTGGATTTCGGTGTGCGGCTCATAGGGTTCGCCCATGAACAGCAGCGGGTCGCCGGTCTTGCGGTTGCGCATGCTGCCCGGTTTGGAGCCGGGCACCCTCCGGTCGGGACGGTGCTTGAGTATGCGCGCGTCGATGATCTGCACGTCATCCGCATAGGCGACGCCGTTCAGTGAATCCGTGACGAGCTTGGCCAGATTATCGAAGTCGCGCGGATGCCACGAGGCCATCCAGAATTCGAGCCGTATGCGCACGTCGCCTTTGATGGGTTCCACGTCGCCGTACTTGCGGCGGAACTCCGAGTACACGCGGTTCTCGGCGTTCCTGGTGCACCGGTCGGTGATGCCGTGCCCGTTGTAGACGCGGGGACGCGCCTTGGACAAGGGGTCGCCGGGAACAGTCAGATCGAAGCAGTTCATTCGTCGTCTCCTTCCTCTGTGCCGCCGCATGCGATGTCACCGAACACGACCGCCATCAGCAGGCCGATGGGGAACAGGACGAGGTGCAGGAGGCTGAGTGCTCCGGCCGCCAATCCGGCCAGCAGCCACATGCCGGCCCAGACGCTCAACGTGGCGGATGCGACGCATGCGAGCAGGCAGAACAGGCTTTTATACGCCTCCTGCCGTTCGGTCAGCTTGACGGGCTGACCGGTTTTGCGGTGGCCGTTTGAATGTCTTGCGCGCATCTATTCCTCCATTTCCTTGATCCACCTGTCCATGGCGGCTTTGCTGACCTTCAGCCTGCCGGGCAGCCCGTCGCGGTTCGGCGGGCGGAACGTGTCCACGTCGCCGGCGTCGATCGCGTGCAATAGGCCCCGGTAGTCGAGCGAATACACCTGGGCGGCCTGCGCGGGAGTCCATGCCAGCCGCTCCCCCAACGGGACGCGACTCGAATCAACCGGCGCGGACATCAGTCGATTCCCTTCAACTTGCCCTGGGCGTTGCGGGAGAGGAACTTGTTCACGAAGTACGATTGCCCCTTGCCGGTGACCTTCGGTGTCTTGTTGACGGTGATGTGCCCGTCGGAATGCTGGACGTTCGTCTCCTTGATGAAGAACAGGCCGAGTTCCATCGCCTTCTGGGTAGGCATGTTGAAGTCCGTCCCTTTGCGGCTGATGAGGTACCCGTTGTCGCGCATCCACTGGAACAGGCGGTTCTGGCCGATGTCGACGCCGTTGCCCTTGAGGATCTTCGCCAGCTCGCCCACGAGAATCGTCGAATGCGACGCCGCAACCGAATCCGCGAACAGCACCTTCGGCTTCTGCGCCTCGATGGCTCGCTCGGCCTCGCGGCGACGGGTCCGTTCGTCCTTGAGATTGGTGAGCAGCCGGATGCCGAAGTCCGGGTCGTTGAGGATGTGGTCGATGGTCGCGTCGGTCGCATACGCGCCATGACGACGGATCGACGGCAGCACCTCGTCGTATATCCACTTCTCGAACTTCTGGGCAGCAGGCAGTCTGCTGGACGCGATGAGGCGGTATAGATCGCCTTCGGTGATGAACTGGATTTCCTGCGTTCCTCCCGCGGTTATGAAGGGGAGAACGATTCGTTCACCCCTTGTGTGATCTCGGATTGCTTTGTTCGGATTCGTGTATCCAAGAATGATGGCCGCGTCTCTGGCGCAGAACAGCGGGTTACCGCTCTTATCCTGAGATGTGCGCATTTTGTTGCCTTCGAACTCGAAGGGCTGTACATTGTTGCTTGTCATTGGAATGACCTTTCTTTGACACTCGCCGCCGCTGGTACCGGCGGCATTCTCATTTGTTGACCTGTTTGATGCTGTCTATCGGCTGCAGGAGCAGCATCATCAGCTGGTAGAAATTCAGATTGAACATCTTGGCGAATCGATCTAGGTCGGCGACGGTAAGCATTGCATCGCCGTCAAGCTTGCGGCCCAAGTGCTGAGGACTGCAGCCCAATGCGTTGGCGGCATCCGCCTTGCTCTTGCCCCTGCGGGCCATCTCGCCGCGAAGATTCGCGCGAATCAACTCCACATCGTCCACTCGCATTCACCTCCTTCCCGTTTGGTCGATTGATTGTTTCCGAAAATGCCGGGCGGCGTTAGGAGAACCGCCCGACCCCCTCCTAACATCGGAAGAACACCGCGCGTCAGGAACGCGGGCCGAACAGTTAGGAGAAGCATCAATGTCGAATGCAGCCGAATACCTACTGCAGTTTTTCGAGGTCGAGCAGCAGCCCGACGGATTCCGGAAGGACGTGCTGCCCGCATACACGGCCATGTGCAGCACCGAAAGAACACTTGATACGCTGATCGCCCGTGGCGTGAAACGCCTTGACATGGCGAAATCACAGATGCCCGGTATTTGGAAAGCCTTGTGGGAATCATTCTCCGACGATGCCATGGACGGACATCGTCGGAACTTCAGCACGTTGGCCGGTTCGACCAATAGGTTGGATGCCGCGGCGGTTCTGGCTTTGCAGACCATCGCCGACAGGTGGGTAGAGCTGGATGTGCGGATGGAGGACAGGGACAGGGAGAACATCTCCGGCTTCCTTTCTGAAATCGAGCAGTGCCTGAAAGAGGATGTGAGCATGCCGGCGGCGTTGAAGTCGTATGTGCTTAATCTCACGACCGAGGTTCGCCGATGCGTCAACGATTGGGAGAGCTGCGGCTCGTTCGAGCTCAATGACGCCATGCAGCGTCTGCTTGGAGCCTTGTACATCGCCGAATCGCACACCAAGGACCAATCCCGCTGGCAGAAGATCAAGGAGAAATACGTGGGTGGGATGTTCGCTGATTTCATCGTTCAGATTCCCGCTCTTGCTCTCGCGGCGGTTCCGTACATAGCCCAGATCGGCGCATGAGCAGATAGTTCCTGTTCAGTTCCCGCAGCATCACCCATCTAGTGCCAATCTGCAATCCGTTGAGCAGAAGGGAGCAGCCAAGAAGAATCTGGAATTGATTCGGAGATTTGAGTCCACAGGCAAACATCCAGATTCCGGATATCGCGCAGATGATGGACGCCACCACGCTAAGAGCGCTTGGCTTGGTTGCAACAATCATCACGCACCCGCTTCCAACGACGGCTTGGTCTGTTTGATGCCGTCGATTGGTTGCAGGAGCTTGACCATGAGCTGGTAGAGGCTCATGCCGAGCATCGTCGCCGTCTTTTCGAGTTGATCGGTATCGAATGCTCCCTTGCCTCGCAGTCGTTCGCTGACGGTTTTCTCGCTCATGCCGAGTTCCTTGGCGAGCGCGGCCTGTGTCTTGCGATGCCGTGCGAGCTCGCCGCTGAGATTCCTTGCGATGGTTTCCGTCTCACTCATCTGTCTTGCCGCTCCTTTCTTTGTTCATTGCCTTGCGGTAATTCTTACCGTACTTAATTGAGTAAGTTTATTGTTACTCAATTAAGTATTCTTTACAAATCCTTCTCAATTAGGTACCATGTTGGGCATGGGAAGCATTGCCAAAAATGAAGTCACCGAAGACAGCAAGAGAATCATCGACATATGTCGAGATCTCGTTAAACGAAGCGGAATAACAAATGCCGAGTTCTACAAAAAGAGCGGTATGAGAAACAACTACTGGCACGTAAGGCTCCGATATGAAGCGCCGCTCACGACGTCAGACGTGGAGCACATCGCCTCCACATTCGGGCTCACCAGCCTCGACATCTACACACGAGCACTCGGCAGCGACACCGCCCGCGCCTACGAGGCCCGCGAGCGCGAGTCTCAGATCACCGATGATCTCATCGACCGTATCGCCGCGCACCCCGAGGACTATGACGTGGCCGCGAACATGGATGAGAATCGTGACGTGGAAAGCGAGACGCCGGACGACTGACATTGTCGAAAACACAGAAATAGACATTTCCTTTGATACGGAAACACTCGTGAGTGAAAAGTGAGATCGTGATGGCATGGATAATCATCCTCGGAATCGCAGTCGCAATTGCGTTATCCGTCGGAAAACAAATAAACGCGGACAACGGCAATGAGCCAGGAAGGACGACGGAATACGATCGTCGTTTGGTGCGGGATGGCGACACCTTTAGGGAAGTAGTAACCGAAAAAGACGCGCGTAAGACGAACGCCACCTCGAAGGATGCCCCGACGTTCTCCGTTTATATGGAGACCCCATACCGCCGAAAGCCAGATCCGCGATGCTTGCGTCCGGTCAGGGGACTGAAGGAGTATGTCCCAATCTACAGTTCCGCTTTTCTCCCACCGGAACACCAGCTTGACCTAGTCACCATATCCGGCGATGGAAACACAAATCTGAAGCTTGCTTTGTTCAACGGTCAACTTGTATTGGAAGCGCCCAATGGGATACTGCCGAACAAAGCTTCAGGGCAAATATACAAGCTCGGCGTTTTCACCTGTCCCCTTCGTGGCGGCTCCCACTACGAGGAAGCCCTACGGGCCGCCGACACACGTCCTTTGAGACCAGCAATGCTTGTCAGGGAACCGGGCAACCAGTATGATCGCAACGCCGTGGCGATTCACGCACCCAACGCCGGTCTTATCGGATATGTCAACAAGCAGAACGCTGCACGTTTGGCAAAACACATGGATTCCGGCGAAGAGTATTCAGCGATGTTCACCTGTGGCAACGCTCCGGGAGCGGGAAACGGAAACCCAGTGGCGCTGCTTATAGCTCCGACAAACGTGATGACGACCATCATGCGCAACAGTGGGCTGATGGACAATCAGCAGATAGAAAGGACGGAAACCGTCAGTATGGATACCAACTGTGATTTGGAAAGCGAGATGCCGGACGACTGACATCGACACGTTGTACGCGCGGGCCGGGGGCATGGGGTTGCGCGTCGAGGAGGACTGTCTGCCCCGCGGGATGAACGGCTACTATTGCGACGCGCTTGGCCTCATCGTCCTGCACGACAAGCTCAACGCGAGGCAACGCCTCTGCACTCTGCAACACGAGCTGATCCACGCGCACTACCACGACACCGGATGCGGCAGCGTCATCGGACTGCGGGCCGAATTGCGGGCGCGGCGCGAAACCGCTCTCACGCTCATCAGCCCGGTCGAATACCAACTCGCCGAATCCGCCTACGACGGCGGAGCCTACAGCATGGCGGTCGAACTCGGGGTCACAATGCAGGTGCTCAAGGATTACCAGACGCTGCTCGAGCAGCGCGTCAGATACGGCGGGGCACGCAGGTGCCCCGTCCCTGTTCGAACGGCATAAGAGAAAGCCCCGGTTCACAAGTCGCTCTTGCGGATCGGGGCAGTGAGATATTTGATTCAGATGAAACTTCGTCAGCCTATGACGGGCGTCGGGACCGGCTTGGGCACGCAGAACCGGAAGTCGACGGCATGATCCTCGTCACCGTCCAGCGAAACATGCCAAGCGTAGTCTCCTGGCGGCAATGGCATGCCGTTGCCGAAGTCGACCACGTTGATGCTCATTGCACCGATGTGTTTCGTCTGCTCAAGCCCAACAATGCCTGGGTTAGCAGCTATCGTGAGTATCGTAGCATATCTAACGGCTTGCGGCGGCTGTCCGGGGAGATTGAAAAGATCACCGCTCCCGTCCCTCAGGGAAATCTCCAGCGACGTTTCCGCCGGACATGCCTCTGCAGGTGCGTGAATCTGGGTAACGAGCGAGAACCTAGCAGTAAGTCCCGTGGGCGTGATGGGGAGTATATTCCCGCCGATTCCCAGAATGTTCGCCTTCGCTCCGGAGGAATCCAAGGCCGCGTAGTCGGCCAGTATGACGTCGATGGTCGCAGATTCCGATATGGCACTCATGTCACGCCACCTGCAGTCTGCGGGTACGGTCGACGCTGATGATGGATTCCGTCTCTCCGATACGGGCCAATTCAATGCGGGACGTCCCCTGATCGGGAATTTGCAGGAACATGACGCTGCCCGGCATCAGGCTCGCCCCGTTCTCCATGCGCTCGTCCACGATATCGGGCCTATTGCCATCGAAGTAGAAGGGGATGTCCTCGAGGGCAAGCTTCCTCGTGTCGTCGAATGTGTCCCCGACGGCGGAGAACCCCGGCATGTCCGGGGAGTCGGCCCACCATGCGCCCTCGTCACGGTGGTATACGATCTTCACTGATTTCACTTGTGCGCTCATTTGAGTATCTCCCGAATCTCGACCTCCGACAGTCCGACGTCCTTAGCGAGGATTTTCCTCACCAATCCCGGCGGAACCGTCTGCCCGTCATGGAAGGCGAACGTCAGATCGGGCCTGCCGTTCGCCTTGAGCCTCCTGTGCGATCCGGCGCGTCTGTCCTCTATGTATCCGAGGTACGCGAGGATGCGCAGCAAGTCGGAGGACTTCATCGATGGATAGTCCACTCCCATGCGACGTCATCCTCCCCTGCCGAGGCCATATGGCAATATGCTTTCCATCTTGAATATAGCCCGATGCGCCGTCTGCGGTCAACACGTCCGTGCCGCCAAATCGTCATGAACCGCCAAACACGTGTAAGAAACGGCCAAGAAAAACACGACCGCTAATCCTAATCCACGACCTCGGCTTCCACAATTTCGTTGCCACCCAAGTCAGGTATGGCTGCAGCCATGAGCCGGCCAAGCGAGGCGGCGTCGCGGTGCGTGTATCGCATGGTCATCTGCATGCTGGTGTGGCCCATGACGGCTATGCGCGCGTCGTCCGGCATGTTCGCCCGTGCGGCCATCGTCGCCATCCAATGGCGGGCGGAATGGATCTTCACCTGCGGCAGGCCCGCCGCCTTCAGCGCCTTCACCCACTGGTAGCGCTCCGTGCTGGAGCAGACGGGGTTGCCGCGGGCGGATGTGAACACGAAGTCGCGCATGCCGATGTTGTTCGCCCGGATCCAACACCACAGCCGATTCCACAACTGGGTGCCGATGGGCACGAACCGTTCGGCGGCCCGCGTCTTCGGGGTCGTCAGCCATAGCGTGCCGGTGATGTGCGTGGCCTCAAGCCAGTTGGGTATCACCACGTTCTCGGGCTTGCCGTAGCGTTGGATCTGCTGGCGCACGTGGATGCCCGGCTGCCCGTCCCTCAATTCCAGTTCGTAGGGCATGAGCGCGTACCGTTCGCCCTCCCTCATGCCGGTCTCGAACGCCAGCTCGAACAACAGGGCCCACATCTCCAGATCCTCGTCCGACCGGCGTTTGCCGCGCCGCGCCTGCGGCATCGACGCGGCCGCCTCGATCATGCGCCTGGGCTGTTCGGGGCCGAGCACGTCCACGACGCGCTGCTCCACGCGCGGGGGGCGGACCCTCCTGCACGGGTCGATGGGTATCAGTTCCTCAAGTTCGGCCTGGTCGAGCACCATCTTCAAACTCACGAAGCAGTCCTTGGTCGTGCTGGACGCGAGCCGCGCCCCAAGGGTGCGCGTGCACAGGCGTATGTGCTCGGCGGTCAGGTCCTTCAGCCTGACGTGGCCGATGACCTCGCAGCACGCCCGGATCCTTCCGGCCCTCGTCCGGTACGTGGTCGGCTTGACGCGCGTCCTATAGTCCGCCAGCCATCGTTCGCAGTAGTCCTTCAGATAGGGTGACTTCGCGCCGGGCATGAGGCCGGTGCGTTCCATCTCCGCCACCTTCGCGTCGAAGCGTGCGCGGGCCTCGGCCTTGGTCCTGCCCTTCGCCTCGATGCGGCGCGGCCTGCCGGTGGCCGGGTCGCGGTCGAGTTCGCGGCGGTAGCGCCATGCCCCGTTCTTGTCCTTGAACACGCTGCCCGCGCCTCTGGTGCGTCGTCTCGTGTCTGCCATGATGCCTCCCGAAATGATTCCCGGAGGTCACCTTAAGGGCACCTTATCCATGTCACAAACGGCCAAATACGTGGCAAAAACGGCCATATTCCAACGATGCGAAAAATGGCCGTTTCCACGCCGCCAGCACCTTGTGTGCGGCGGAAAAACGGCCATATTCCAACGTTTTCGCCTATCGGCTACTTGCCTTTGGACACGTTGAATTTGAATTCGACGATATCGCCGTCCTGCATCACGTAGTCGCGGCCTTCCTGACGTAGCTTGCCTTCCTCCTTGATCTTGACCATGGAGCCTTCGGCAGCCACGAAATCGTCGTAGGAGACGATATCGGCCTTGATGAAGCCCTTTTCGAAGTCCGTGTGAATCACGCCGGCAGCCTGCGGAGCGGTATAGCCCTTGTGAATCTGCCATGCGCGCACTTCTTTCTCGCCTGCGGTGAGGAAGGTGGAAAGGCCGAGAGTATCGTAGCCGACTCGCGCCAACTGATCCAATCCGGACTCCTCAAGACCGGCGTCCGCAAGCATCTCGCGAGCGTCAGCCTCGTCGAGTTCGGTCAGGTCGGCTTCAAACTGCGCGTTGAGGAAAATGGCCGGAGCCGGAGCCACGGATGCGGCGAGCTTGGCCTGCATGTCTTTGTTCTGCAGTTCGGCATCATCCACGTTGAACACGTAGATGAACGGCTTGGCGCTCATCAAGTGCAGATCGTAGACGGAATCCTTGTCGAAACGACCTTCGCGAGCCGCCTTATCAATGGTTTCGCCGGCTTCAAGAATGGTCTTCGCCTGCTTGACGGCCTCCATGTAGGCCGGTTCGATCTTCTTGCCGCGCAAATCCTTCTCCAACTTCGGCAGCGCGTTCTCGATGGTCTGCAGATCGGCGAGGATCAGCTCGGTGTTGATGGTTTCAATGTCGTCGGACGGATCGACCTTGCCGTTGACGTGCACGATATCATCGTCTTCGAAGGCACGCACGACCTCGCAGATCGCGTCGGCTTCGCGAATGTTGGCGAGGAACTTGTTACCCAAGCCTTCGCCTTCCGAAGCGCCCTTGACGATGCCTGCGATGTCGACGAAGGTGACGGTGGCCGGCACGATCTTCTCCGTGTGCACGAGCTTGGCAAGCACCGGCAGACGGTCATCCGGCAATGGCACGATGCCGGTGTTCGGTTCGATGGTGGCAAACGGATAGTTTTCCGCCAGAACGTTGTTACGGGTCAATGCGTTGAACATGGTGGACTTGCCGACGTTCGGCAGTCCGACAATTCCGATAGTAAGAGACATGGTTCCTTAGCTTAGTATTAGGCTTCGATGGCGTCGACCGCTTTGATCACGGCACCTCGGAACGCACTTTCCTCCAACGATGCGACACCCTTGATGGTGGTGCCCCCTGGAGAGCAGACAGCGTCTTTCATGGCACCCGGATGCGTTTCGTCGGCCAGATAGAGCGCACCCACGCCTTCCACCATTTTGGCGGCCAGACGATACGCGGTGGCACGCTGCAAACCATATTTCACACCGGCATCGCCCAATGCTTCGATGTACATGTCGGTGAAGGCCGGCGCGCAGCCGGCGATGCACATGCCGATGCCCATGTGTGCGGTGTCCACGTGTTCAATCAGGCTGATTGACGAAAACAGGCTTTCGAAGGTTTCCGTCTGTTCCTGCGTGAGCGTGTTGTCGATTTCCGTGACCAGCACGCCTTTGCCGACAGCCATCGGCGTGTTCGGAATGGTGCATTGGATGTGTGCCTGTTCGAAAGACGTTCCGAACAGGTCGCGGAATTTGTTCAGATCCCAGCCTGCCGCAATGGACACGACGATGGTGTTTGGCTGCGCCAGCTTATCAACAATCGGTGAAATCACCGCTTCAATCTGATACGGTTTGATGGCGATAACGACCACGTCGGCGGCTTCGGCCACTTGTGCAGCGGTATGCACCGCTTTCACACCAAGTTTGGCGGCGTTACATTCCAGCTTGTCATAGTGTGCCGCACAAGCCACAATGTCGTTGCCGCTGATTGTGCCGGCATTGACCAGGCCTTCGGCGATCGCCTGCGCCATGTTGCCGTATCCGATGAATCCGATGGTTGGATTGGACATGGTGTCCTCCTTGTCGTCTTTTCTAATGGACGTAATTGTTTTGGATGCGATGGTTTCGGAGAATTTCGGGAATGTCAGAACAGTTCTTCCAGGTCTCCCCTGTTCAACGCCTCGTCGAACAGGTGCTTGAACACCACGGAACCATGTACACCGTCGTGCTCGAATTCGTTGGTGGTCCAATAGTGCGATCGTCCCACACGGGACAGCGTATCAAATTGCAGACCGGAGTCGACGTACATGTCGTCGAAATAGACGGCGGCCTGCAACGGCACCTCGTTACGCGCCAACTGGTCGGCATCGTAGATCGTGCCGAAATGCGTGTCTTCCATAAGCACATCCATGGCTGGTTTGAACGGACGCAACGCACGTTCCTGCTCGAACATCCACGGGA